>Ga0098055_1001225_pt1 | contig 14102 bp, 16 predicted proteins | sample 17_taG_FD_75107 | JGI IMG/M metagenome (GOLD analysis project Ga0098055, IMG submission 75107) | Marine viral communities from the Subarctic Pacific Ocean - 17_ETSP_OMZ_AT15314 metaG | ecosystem: Environmental > Aquatic > Marine > Oceanic | place: Pacific Ocean | collected 2015-01-18 | reverse complement strand
TTGAGCCAGGACCGCCAGCACCAATTATAATTGAATGAGTTCCGACAGTTAAAGAGACACCAGTTGAAACAATGCAGCCACCAGCACCACCGCCCCCACCAGCAGCGCCACTACCGCCAGAAGCGCAGCCGCCGCCGCCGCCGCCAGCGACTATAATTATATCTACAAGCCCCGTAGAGGTTGCCGCAAAAGCACCAGACGAAGTGAAAGTGTGTGCTTTGTAAGCTACGCCACCTGATGAATATGTGCTTTCAGTCCCGCCAGATGCAGAAAACTTATTAGACATCTGTAAGAATTTATTACCATCCCAGTGCCGTATGACATTATCTGTGGTGTTGTAAAATGCGTACCCAGCGTCACTTGCGCCAAGTCCAGTTGGGTCAGAAGCCAGCTTTGGAACATAGATGCCGTTAGACGCTAATATGGTCGTGCCGCCAATGCTATATGTTCCAGCAGTATTAAGATTACCGTTAGCAGTAACTGTAAGCTGGTCGTGGTTGTCAATGCCAAGACTGGTAAGAGTTGGGGTTGGGATACCTGTTAAGGCAGAGCCATCACCTGTGAAGCTTGTGGCTGTCACTGCGCCTGTGACAGCCAAGCTGTCGGCAGCGGGGCTTTCCAGCGCAACCGCGCCAGTAGACACATCCTTTAGGTCAGCCATAACGCCGCGAATGGCGTCGTTGATGCCCGCGGGGCTGCAACCCTCTGAGATGTCAGCGCCGTCTATTGCCGTGTTTGATGCGGCTGTCGCGGAGTAATCTCTGATTGTGTTTGCCATTTAAGCCTCCGTGCCGTAAAAGTCGCCCAAAGATAATGCTCCACTAGCCGGAACCGAAGTGTTCCCAGCCACAGTTATCGAGCTATTGTTGTAGCTGCTACCGCCAACTCTTATTGTAATATTAGCCCAGCCAGCAGAGCCGCCGCTGCCCACAACCCTAATAACTTGACCAGCACTCACGGAAAGCGTGTTTGTTGCTGAGGTGGTTTGATTGCTACTAGCTGTCAAGCTATGTGAACGAACCTGACTGCCGTTAACATAAAATGTTACTGTCGCCGTTTTTGTGGCGTTTTGTATGAAATAAGAAGCGTAATAATTATAGGTGCCAGTTTTGTTGACAGTGAAGTTTCTGTCCATAGTAATGTTGCTGCCGTTATCGCCCCAAAGAGCTTGTGTATATAACCGGCTGAACGTGTTTATTTGCGGGTCGTAACCGCCGATAGCAGGGTATCTGGCATTAGCTGAATTGCTGCCGCCAAGGCTAGACGCGGTGACAACCTCTTGAGTTGTTGCCGGCACAAGTGACCCGCCGCCGTAAAACTCAGATAGTGAGTGTGGCTGCGTGTCTCCAAACTCTGTGCCTAAGTCGCTTAGGCTGATGGCTCCAGACGCTTGCAGGGTCATTAGATTGTTCCATAAGCTGTTACGTTGCCGATTACAGTCAGATCGCCAGTGCTAGAAAGCTTCATAGCGTCAGTGCCACTGTGGGTAAAAACCAAGTTGTCGCTGGCATCCATAGTGATAGTCCAATCTCCAAAGTTAACCGCACTGCCCCAACTTAGCACTCCTGCACCGTCTGTCTGCAACACTTGGTTAACCGAGCCCGCTCCATCAGGCAGGGTTAGGACTGTGTTGGCAGTGACCGCAGCGGGCGCTTGTATCTTGATTGAGTTGGTGTCTGTGTCATCTTGCAGCTTGAGAACGTCGACGCCGCTGGTGCCGTCCGAAAAGTCCTTCAGGTGGGCCATTATTTCCCGGCCCATATTGTTAAGGTCACTTGGCACCATTACCCCTTCGGCCAGCGAGATGCCGTCGACGTCGGTATTCTGAGCCGCGAGGCTGTCATATTCTGATATCTTAGTCTTTGGCATTTTGCTCTCCGTTAGGCCGCAACCTATTTATAGCATAAATCTAGTTCACGCGTATGTATCGTCCGTTATCTGTCTTGGCGTAGGTTACACGATCTCCCAGAAGATCAGTCACAGTCTCATAGCCGACAATGTTGCCGCCGACCGCCATATCTTCGAGGCTGGAGGCTTGGGCGGATCTAATGGGCGAAGGCACCTGCTGAGATAGCAGGCCAGCGGCTGCTGGTGAGCGAACACCAGCCCCAACAGCAGACATTCCAGACGCCCTACCCAGCCGAGGTATGTTAACGCCCCGACCCATCAACCTTTGTGTAGCAGGGTTGTAAACAGCCATTGGCGCAGCCACTGCTGTTGCAAGAATTGTAGCTATGTCGGGCGTGACTTGGCTTCCAGCGCCAAGGCCGGTCGCCCCAAGAGCCAATTCTTTCATAGCGGTGTCACTACCCACAATCCTTTGCGGCAACACATCCTGAGCCGTCATAGCCAAATCTTGCAATGGGCGATCCACATCAACAAGCTGCTGCAAACCTGACTGACGCCTGCCTCCAGCCTTTATCTCTCTCAATAATTGGTTTGCCGTGTAAGTTCCTGACTTCTCATTCGACATTGCTGTCAAGTATTGCAAAGGCTTGAACCTAGAGTAAGCACTGTCTATTTTTTTGATGGCGGGAGCTGCATCAGGGTTGATTTTAGCTAATTGCTCAAAAAACTCATCACTCACTTTATCTATGACTTTGCCCATATCTTGTTCAGCCACAGACTTTTGAGACCCCTTATACTCATCCGCCAAACCCCTTAAATCCATTTGGGCTTTTTTGAAAGCTTGTTTATCTAAGCTGCCATTGACGGAATATCTGTTGATTACCTCTTTAACTTTTCCCTTTAATATATCTTTTGCTTCTCTCGTTATAACGTCAGAGCCGTCAACAACGTTGCTGAGACCAGACATAAAGTTAGGCGTGGCAGGCAGCGAGACGGTATCCAAAACGTCGTCGTATTGTTTACCAAGAATGTCGTAAGCCTGAGACACAGCTTTTCGGGGCTGCATTGACGTACTAAGAGGCTTAACCCCAAGTGGCTCAAGAGCCTTGTTAACCGCCGCCACATTAAAGCTCCGCAACGCCCTTTGCTGCATAGCTTGTGGAGAAACACCCATAACAGGTATCCTTGCCATCACATCTTCAACACCTCTGGCTAACGAACCGAGGCCGCCTTCAAAGGTTTGCCCAACGGTTGTTTTTACACCCTGAGGAATTAACTTAGCGGCGCTCTCTGACACTCTAGGCGCAAGTGGGCCTAGCACGCTGCCCACGCCGCCACCCATCAATGCACCTGAAACTCTTTGCCCTTCTTCAGCAGACCCAGCGCCATAGGCGGCTCCCAGACCGCCCGCAGTGCCAGCGACCTTTGCTGTTGGGGTGGTTAAGGCCTGAGGCAACGCCTCGCCGACCTTCTGCCCAACTTTTGACGCCGTTGCGCCAGCCAAATCAGCTAGAGGCTTGTTGATTAACTGAGCGCCTTTTGCTAATCCTTTTCCAGCCAAACCCGCAAGACCCAAAGGCATCAATGCGCTTGCGCCTATTTCAGACGTGTAAGCAATGCCCGGCTCATCGGCTCTGAATTGTTCAATTTCCTGCCTTACCTTTTTAACGGCATCGTCATACGACACGCCTGATTTAAGGGACCTGACGAACCCCTCAATCTCATCAGCGGTTCCAAAAGTAACCCCTTGTCCAATTGCGCGCCCAACATCCTTTATGTAGTCGCCTATATCTCTTGACTGCTGAGTGGCCTCTGCTGCCCCAACGTCAGCGGCGTCATCTAGGTTTTCATACCATTTACTCATTGTGGCCGCACTTTCATCTTAATAGTTCCGTCAGGCAAAACCGCGTACTGACCGACCCTGACCTTATCCCAATCTTCTTTTGTATTTGTGGTAATAGGGGTGCTATACGTTCCAGACAAGGTGGCACCTCTTTCGGATAGTTTTTGGCCAACAGTGTTTTCAAGTTCGTCAAGCTGAATTAAAAGAGCAGACGCCCCCGCCTTTATAGCCTTTGCCGAGTTGGGGCTTGTTAGCAAGTTATCCAAAATCTGGAAATCCCCGCCTACCAAAGCACCAAGTTCCTCAAGCTCTTTAATGTCAAGCCTGAGGCTCTCAGCAATAGCTGAGGCTCTCGACATATTATCTGTGGGGAAATCCGCTGTGCCGCTTGCCATATCAACGAAGCTTAATTTTTGAAGCTGTTGCCTGTACCTGTTGATGTTGTCAGCCATACTACCTACACTTTTGACGTATTTCTGCTGCTTTAGTGCTTCTGCTGACGGCTTCGTTGTTTCCTGCCCTACTGTGCCGCCGCCTCTTGGCGACGGAAACTGCGAAAGGTCTTGTGCTGGAATAGTTGTAATTGTCTCATTGCCTAGGTCGTCATATGTCTTTTGCTGTTTTGGCTTTGCCAAGTAACCGAAGGCAAGATCATATTGCGCTTTCTCTGGCTCTGTGGCTTTGCCAGATTTTATTTTTGGGCCAATGTTGAGAAGCGTTCTAAATGACTGAGCTGTCATGCTATTGCCGCTAAACCCCTGACCACTCTTTGCTAATTCAGTGCCAATCTTAGCCCGCGTCAAAAGCTCTTTTAATTGACCAGCCTTCTGAGCCGCAATGCGATCCTCAGCGGCGGTGTAAGCCTTCATGCCAGCAGTACCCATACGCCCCAGAACCTGACCAAGCGACACCGGACGGTCTTGGTAGCCTGAAGCCTCAAAACCGGCGGCTGCTGCGCCCAACATACCTTGGCTCTGCGGCGTCATCAGGCGCGACATAAAGCTGTCAGTGCCCTTTGGCTGGCCACCTAGATCAACCTGACCGGCACCGGGGGTCGCAGATGCCCCTGCTTGATCCTCACGCTTGGCTGCCACCCCCTCTAAAATGCGCTTTCCCATTGGGGTCAGGCCTTGCTGATACTGCGTCATTGGCGGCTGCGGTCTCACACGCGCACCCGCAGGGACGACACCAGAAGGCGAGCCGGGAAAGGCTGGCGTGCGGTATGATGGGGCGATGTTGGCAGCAGAAACTGGCGCGGCGCGGTTGCCTTGTTCTAGGCGGCTAAATCTGTCGAAAATGCTCATCCAAAACCCCCCTAACTAAAAAGCCCAGCCAAGGCACCAAGTCCGGCACCCATTCCGCCGCTCATGCCGGGGCCGATTAGCTTTGCAAGCTCCGCGCCACCAAGTGCGCCACTAAGGACGTTTCCAGCCTGATTGCGGAACACCGGCTGCGTGCTAGTGCCGCCGACCGTGCCGCCCTTGACGATGCCCATATAGTTGGCGAGTGATGTCATTGGCTGGTTCTGCTCAAAGTTAAACCGGTCAATGTCAGCCTGCAACTCGGCCTGAGACTGAGCCTCACGCGCACCACCAACACCGGCGAGGGTGTTGAGGTCAGCAAACCCAAACTCACGCGCTGCTGGAGCCATACCAATGGCCTCCTGCTGGGCTTGGTAAGCGATAGGAGCCAGTGCAGCGCCGAGAGCGCCCTGCTGGTATCCTGAGCCGTAGCGGCCAGCCTTTGAGGCTTGAGCCTGAACCTGCTGAACCGCTGGCTGAAAGGCCGCGTTTAACAGCGGGTTTGTGCCGGTCAGGTTTTGCATCACGGCGTTCTGCACTGCGCCGATAAATGGTGAGCCGTTAATTGCCTTCTGGCGGGTGGCCTGCAAAGCCATCTCGCTTTCAGGGCTAAAGCCTACCGTGGTTTGCTTTGGGTAATATGATGGCTGATTGCCGTATAGGTTTTTAGCCTCAGACAAGCCAAACTCCAGAAATGGCTGCGCGTACTCCGGCGCTGCCGTTGTCTGTGTGATCTGCCGTGTATCTCCGCCACCACCTTTACTCATCTCTAAAATCCTTTGTTAGAACCACCGACGTGGCTTTATAATCCTTGAGCTGCCGCTTCCAGCCCATCCGACCGTTAATTTCCATTGCGTCACACCCGATGCCTTTAGCCCAGATTGAAATGGATTTTTCTGCGTCCATCAGTTCGTCTAAGTCCCCGCCTGCAAGCCAAATGCGGCAGACCGTCATCCGGGGGTAGTCGACGACTTCAGTTATAATACACGACTTTTCCAACGGATGTAACTGTGCATCCCCAACAGCCACTGCGCCGAAAACGTCGTCCATAGAGTGCGTACCGCCAGAATACTCCAGCGCGTCGCTGATCCATTTCTGGCATCTGCGCCACTGATCAGTCAGTCGGTCGTTAGCCGACAATAAGGTAGGCGAATGGTGCATCGTGCCCCTGATTGCTAAAGTTAATGACCATAGTTCCGTCAACACTGGAGCTATCGACATAAGGGTTGTGGTGCCACGGATCGTGGTCAACGCCAGTGAAGAAAACTAGGCTAGACGTTGAGTATCGCGGGTCGTTGACTGTTGTCTGAGTTGTGTTCGAGGGTAAAGTTACATAACCAACGCTGTTCAACCCACCGTTAATCGTGCGGTTTAAAACCTCGGCAATTTCGCGTGTCGTGGCCGTAATCGGGTTCAGCGTGCGAAAGTTTGTGGTGCGCTGCTCGATGGTCATCGTCTGCCAATCTTTCTAGCCTCGACGTCCAAGCCAATAACCTTTTCCCAGCCGTTACTCAAATACAGCTTTGCCCTGTGATATCTGCCCTGTGACCTGTGTGGGGCAAACCCAGACACATTAGGGGCAGATGCCGCCGAATAGGCTACCGCAGTGGTCTGCGTATTTCTCGTCCCAATTGAAACGCTAACGTCGCCGTCTTCGTGATATGGGTAAGTTCTGGCCACAATCGAATGGCTGCCCATAGACATAGGCGCTTCGCCTGTCTCTATTATTGCATCCATTGGCGCCCCGCTGAACGTGTAAATTTTATCGCCATAAGCGCCGCCAAAGAAATATTGCCCGCCCTTAAAAAAGCGACTGTCCAATTGTATGCTCAGGCCGTCGACTGTTGGCGACAGATTACTAAGGTCGTCAACCGTGTAACCAGCAGAAAACATTGGCGCAAGGTAGTCAGCCTCAACTTCAGCCAGAGACCACTTATTCAGCACATAATTATAAATGATGATCTTGTCAGGCTGCCCTGTTGGTGACTGTGTCGATGTGTAAGACCACATAGCGACTTCATTCAGTGGGTCTACACTGCACGACATGCGATAGTCATAATTACTGTCGAAGTCCTTGAGGAAAAATTCGTTCACGCGCTCGGAGCCAATTGGTGAAGCCTGTTGCCCATCAAATGCCATAAATCCATCTGATGCCAAATAGAAAACCAAGTTGCCTGAGTTGCAGACAGAGTTTTTAAAAGCGCACCCACGTCCAGACACAACCTTGTCAAACTGCCAGATCAGTGGCGGGCCAGTATATGTGGCGCGGTAGATGGCCTTTTCGCACAATACGGTCGCGTATTCGCCGCCAACCAGCCCTGTGATAGAGCCACTATCAGGCAAGTCCTGAAAATCGGCTTGATCTACGCCGGGTGCCCAGCTCTCAATGTCGTTAAAGCCTGACCACTGGCAGCGGTAAGGTGTGCGGCCAGAGCCGTCGTCCACGTTAGCCACCCAGAGGAAATCCCGAACCACGGCGATGAAGTCGGCCTTCGGGGCGTTTAGCAGGTCAGCGAAGGCTGAGCTACTGCCAAGGTCAAAAGACTGCACAGTCTCGCCAATTCCGCCAGCAGTTAAAACGTAGTCGCCAAACTGCACAAAGCGCCACTGCTCTCCGTCGACCAAGCTGTAGCCGCCAACCTTGGATACGCTGTCTAGGTTGTTTGTCGATGTTGAGTGCAGATATAGATTAGTCGCATCACCGGCAAACAACTTGGTGTTTGACGCCGTATCCTTTGCCGCAAAGATGCCTTTAATTGTGTTCGTCGCCGCATTGGAATAAGGCACAAATGAGTTCATTGAGTGATAGCCGACTGCCGCGGGCAGCACGTTTGTTGCCACGGTGACACCGCTATTCATCATATCCGCCTGATCGGGCAGCCATTCGCCTAGCTGTATCATAACTTAGCCCAAACCCCATTGCTTGTTGACACCGCGCCCCAAATCCCTGATCCCACGGTGACATCTGTCCAAATCTCTGGCCCTGCGGCCACGTCAAACCAGTCTTCGCCAAGAACCTTTGCATTGACCGTTGCGCTCGCAATAAGCCTTGGCCGACCGGATAAATTAAATATACCACTAGATGCCGCAGTTGTAGAGGCCGACACGCCAACCGCAGAATTGACGCGGCAGACAATCCCCGCCAATGCCGACGCCGTGACTGCGACGGAGGACGCACCAACAACTTGTCGCGTGCGGGTTGTTGAGCTGGCCTGAGAAGCCGCCAGGGTGGCCGTAGCTGTAACCTGACGGATTGGCTTAATTGATGCGGTGACGCCCGCTGCGCCGGTCACAGACGCCTGCATAGCCACAGTTCGTGTTGGCGCGGCGGTGGTGGCGATTGAAATGTCTACTGCTGCGTCAGCAAGTTTAGCAAAGAGAATATCTGCTGTAGTCGTGATTGCCACTGAGGCAGCGCCATCGGCAACGACAACGCATAGCTGGTCAAGTTGTTCTAGGTTATACCCAAACGCATCTAAGGCTTCCAACCCACCCCAAGCATCTAACTGCTCAAGCGTGGGGCCACACCAAGGCAAACCATCAAGGTTATCCAAGCTGCCCGGCAGCGCGTCTAGGCTACCGGTTAACTGTTCAAGCGTTGGTGTGTTGGTTGCCATCGGCTAACCTAAGCCGCAGTGATGTCTAAGTCACCCGCAGAAACTTTAAGGATGTCGCCAGTGTCAATTAGCTTGCCGACAGTGAAGGCACCGTGGATAAGCAAGTTCCCGCCAGTGCTGGCATCAAACAGCCCGAAGTGTGTCACGGTCCCCCAAGATGCCGTGGCAGGAGAAAACTCAGCAGCCGCAGTGTTTTCGGCGGTGCCGGACACAGCCGCATCAAACGAAATAGACTGACGCGCGTAACCGTTGCCAGACAGTTCAGCGCCGCTGTTGTCGTCGTTAAATGATCCAGTGGATAGGCCAATATATACGGCTGCTGGCATTGTGTAAGCTGACGTGCCTAGCACATGATCCAGCACAGAATTGTCTAGGTAATCGCTCATAGCTGACATAATTATTTCTCCGCAGAAGAATTTTGACGTTGATAAATGCTGGTGATCTGGAGGCTGCCTGTCCCATAGTGGGCGCGGCTCTCATCCAACTTGATTTCCTCTAGCGCAGTATTGAAACGCTGCATGTATTGGGCAGCCCTAGTCTCATCAAGTAAATATGCGTAGGCTTCGGCCAAAGCCCCATATAGGTAAGCATCGGGCGAGCGCAGCAATATGTTGTTGCTGGGCGCAGCCACGGATAGAGGCGTTATATCCCCAACATACACAATTTCAGCCGTGTAGGCCGTGTCTGGGATCGGGCGCAACTTCATCTCAGGCCCGATAATAGAGAAGCCGCGAGGCTTTGCGTGACCTGCTGTCGGGTACTGTTCGTCAAGCGCCGTTGGGCTGTAATACTCAAGTACAGTCAGCGGTGATGTGTCGAGCTTTACCTCCCTGATTTCCCGAAGGTCACTTGGCAAGGCTATGTACTCGTTACCCGCTACTAATGTAGCTGTTGACCGCTTCTCCTGAGCGCGCGTCTCAAGCTCGCGGTTCATGCGAGCCTCAGCCATTGTGATGAAGTCAGGTATCTGCGCTGTCAGGTCGCCACGGGCCAAGAAATTGGCTATAGCAGTCTGCAAGGTTGCATATGTCGTGATAGCCATTAAATACGCCCGCCGCCAGTCCTAAAGTCCCGATTTTCGGGATCGTTCAGCCAAGTCTTCCACGCCTTTGCATTTTCGCGTGGGTTTCCCAGCTTTTCCATTAGGTGATTATACACGACCAATGGGATTTCCGCTACATGCTGCATGTGACGCTGCGTGTCGCCAATCATCTGGCCTGCGCGGTAGTCGCCAGCCATCTGCCTATTCAGCTTGATTAGCGTGTCAAAATTCTGTGTGGTTTCAAAGACGCTACTGCCATCAGCCTCTTGCTGGATGGTGGTCTTGGTGTTCGTCACCGCGTCATCTCTGATAATTCTTTTCATTTTACACCCTTAATAAAAAGATGAGGGGGCAGTTGCCCGCCCCCTCAATTTTAGTTAGATGGTGCCATCTAGGTCGAAGATGCCAGCATGTGCAGCCGGGGCTGTAGGCTTGAGTGCCCACTCCACAAGAATGTGGCTAGTCTCGGCGTCCCCGTTTTTGGCAAGTGCCTCCTCTTGGAAGTTACGACCGTTGAGTGTAGCCAGCTCAACAAAGTCTGGGTCGATCAAGAAGATTTTGTCATTTGACATATACCGTGATGGGACAATGTCAATTGAGCCAAAGTCAGTCAGCATGACTGAGACTGAAGACACATATGTTGGTGCCTTAGCTGCTGTCATGTTTACGTCGTTTGACACAAGGTTGCCAGTGGCTGACAGGTCAGACAGGTTGGCGCGGTTGGTGGCAGATGCCAGAAGCATCTTAGGATTGCCGCCGTCTTCCCACGCTGCCTGCATTGCGTCCTGAACCATATCGAGGGTCAAGGCGCGTGCAGTACCTGCTGTGGCTGTTGCAGTACCGTTGGCACCGACAGCAAACGCACCAGTCGCACCGACTGAGCCGTTTGAAATCCAAGTCATCAGCGAGGCTGACTTGCGAGGGTCTGAACCGTCGCGTGCTTGGTTTGTGTCAGTGATCGACTTTTCGATATCTCGACGCAATTCCAAAGATTTTAAAATCTTTTGATAATTGTGTTCCCGTTCCCGGCCCGCCAAATCTACTGCATCCAAAGTACCGCTGGTAGCAAATACCTTTTTGGAAATTTGGCAATAATTTCCGACCCTTACGGTAGGTACGGCCGTGCCAGTTGCAGTCGTTGCTCCCTCATCGTGGTAGTTAACAGCAGACGCAGTGTCCAAATTTTGAACCTGCCATTCTGTGAAAATTGATGAGGCGGTTGTCTTCTTGATCGCAGAAAATGCGGGGCACTCGCTTGGATCAATCCGATAAATTACATCAGCGAGGTCTTCGCGCTCGCCAATGGCTGCTTGGGTAGTGTAGGTCGCCATTTGTTTAGTCTTTCTGGGCTATCGCCCCATTAGGTAATTGACAGCGGCGTCGACGGTTCCTTCGGCCTCAAACCGTTTTTTTGCGTCGCGCCGTGAACGATTAGCAACATCTCGCTTGGTTGTTGGTTGACCTGCCCTAGCCATTTTTGGCGATTTGCGTGTACGTTGTTTTGCACTTGGCTTTTTTTCCATTAGTGTGTCGTACTTCCACGCTTTGTAGAGTAGCTCAATCGCCCGACTGTCGGACGCTGATTGAATCTCCTCCTCGCTGAAGCCAATCCGGCGCTGGGCGTATTTGATGACCTCGTTCCGTTCTTTTTCACGGACGTCGTCATCTTGCCAGTCTGGTATCCGGTTTAGCATCTCAACACGCTGATCCGCTAGTCTGCGTTTCATTTGCTCTTGATGCTCAAAGGCTTGCTCTTTGGCAATTCGCTCACGCTCTGCATTTGCCGCCTTGAGCTGATTTTGGGATTTGTCCCACTCAGTCTTGGCAAAGAAGATGTCGTCAGTCGAATAACCCTCATTTTTTAGGGCTGACCAGTCAGGTTCCTGTTCAGGGATTGCCGAACTAATCTGATCTCGCAACATATCAAGTTGCTGTGCGTAAGCATCCCGCAGTTGTTTCGTCTGAGCCGCCTCAGCCTCAAAGGCCTTGCGTTGCTCGGCTAACTCCATTGATCGCTTAGTAAACGCCTTCTGCCGCTGATAACCCTTGAGCGCCTCATCCAAGCTGACCTCGATCTCCTCGCCATCCACCTTAACGGTGTAGCGATTTTCTTCGGGGGCTTGTTCATCCTCGCCGTCATCATCATCGTAGTAGGCGTCTTCGCCGTCATCAGCCTCATCATCATAATCGTCTTCAGGGGCGTCGTCCTCGACGTTGTCCTGCGGCGCTTCTGGTGCCTCGGCTTCGGGCTGTTGAGGTTCTTCCTGAACCTCGGCTCGCTCATCTGTCGCAGTGTCCTCAGTGGGATTGCTCAGAAGGCTAATTGCATCATTCATTGAAATTGGGCCGGTCTCATTAGAGGTATCGGACATTTAAAGTCACCTTTTGTTAATTGATACACGCCGCTTGAAATCATCAAGCTGCACTTGTGCTAACTTACCATCCTCGACCACGCTTTGGAAATACCCTTTTAAAGTCACAAGACTTTGCGTTAACTGGTAAATCCTTTCGCGGTTCTCAACGTCGGCCACATCACTCTGTCGCCAAGCATCTAAAAACTGCGCGTCGAGATATTCAAACGCCTCGTTAAACAAGTTATTGCGAAGCAATGCCTCGGCCTGCTCTGCTCTGGCTTGCTTTTCCCTCGCCTTACCCTCGTCCATAATTCCCCTAACTTAAAAGTGTGTAACCCGGATATGCTGGCATTACTGCTCCGCGCTTGCGGAAGTCAGTGTTTGCCGCCGCGAACTGTGACGGAGACCCAAAGCCCGCGCCGTACTGCTGCTGGAACTGCGGCAGGCCAGTTGGCGCAATATCTAACAAACCCATCCGCGCGTATGCGTCACCGGGCTGCGCCATAACTCCGCCGCCGGTTTGGCCACCAGAGGCAAAGCCTGTGTCTAAGCGGCAAGCTTGTAAGTCCTCATCAAACATATAACCCTCATCGCATTGACCGGTCTCTGGGTTTACTGGTTTGACTTCTTCGTATCCGTCGCGACCGCCATCTAACTGATTGCCTGCGCCAAAGCCTGTGTAGACTGACCTCATAGCTAAATCGCTTTCAGTCATAGGCGGCCCTAAAAACTTTTCGTACAAGTTACTAAGCAAGCCACCAACTCCGGGCACTTTCCCTGCGAGGCTTGGGCCGTAGAAACCAGTCACTCTGCCCTTCGGCCCAAATTCATAATTATAAGCACCAGTGAATAATGGTGACTTAGTGTCCAAAAGCTCACGCATGTAAAAAGGCATATCATTGTATTGAGCTCTTGTGAGGCCACCGACAGTACGATCACCACCCACATTGCCCAACGCTTGCGAAGCCGTGCCTACAGACAATGTCGGAGCGCCGCTAGTGTAAAGGGTTTCACCGCCGGTTATCTGGCTTTTCCGAACTGGCTCTGGCGCGTCGTCATCATTCCCGCCGCCGAAGGTGCTTTCAAAGTCAGACATAGCCTCACCAGCGAAGGCATCATCGTCATCACTATAAAAAGCAGGAATACCCATTGGCCCCGGCTTACCGGCGCCGCCATTGTCCATAAGCATCTGCGCTTCTTCTGGTGTAATGTAGGCTAGAAGGTGATCTTGGCCGCGAATGGTTGTGTTACGCGGCGGCATGATTTTGTTCATCTTGGCCATCTCTATGCCCTCGGCAGGTTGGTTGAAATTTGTGCGTCAGTTACGGCCTTGGCGACGCGCAATTCAGCCTCAGCCTGAAGCTCTTGCTGGCGAAGCTCAGTCTCGACAACCATCTTCTCGCGCTCCATTTGCATTTCGGCTTGGAACTTCTCGCGCTCCAACTCAATCTTGGCTGCGGCTTTTTGCTTCTCAAGTTCAATCTGGGCTGCCGCCTTCTGCTGCTCAAGCTGCATCTGCATCTGAAGCATTTGCTGCTCAGGCGACGGCTGCTGCTGCTCTTGGCCTGCCTTGGCCTGCGCCTCGACCATCTTCTGCCTAATCACTTCGGGTGAGCTGAAATACAAGTCAGCGTCCTTAAAGCCACCGATTTCAGCGATTGAGCGCAGGGTCGCGATGTATTGCTCCATCGACACGGCTGGATTATCCGGCCCTAGCTGCATCAGGATTTGTTCTTGCTTGGCTGCAATCTGCGTCAAAAACGCAATCTTGGTCTCGTCGTCAGTCGTGCCCAGACCAACTTGCACAATGGTGTCGAACTGCGACTTCCACTCGGCGGGATTAATCGGCACAAACTTGTTACGCAGGCGCATGATTTTCTCTTTGTTGTCATGCTTGGTTACTAGGTGCAAAATACCACGGAACAAATCCTTGACGCCTGTCTCAGCAAATGTGCGACAGTAGCTCTCCAGCTTAACCTGTGCGCCGCGTACAGTCGCGCTGACGGCGCTTGCGGTACTTGACTGTAAACTATTAGCGTCCAGACCTTGAGACGCCCTAGAGAGGCCTGTGCGGGTCTCTTTTACGGTATCCAAATA
>Ga0098055_1001223_pt1 | contig 14116 bp, 17 predicted proteins | sample 17_taG_FD_75107 | JGI IMG/M metagenome (GOLD analysis project Ga0098055, IMG submission 75107) | Marine viral communities from the Subarctic Pacific Ocean - 17_ETSP_OMZ_AT15314 metaG | ecosystem: Environmental > Aquatic > Marine > Oceanic | place: Pacific Ocean | collected 2015-01-18 | reverse complement strand
TCATCTTGTAGGTCAGTTTACGACCTATCACATAACTTGTCTTGAAGCCACAGTTAAAACAGTGGTAACTCACAGTACCGTCAGCACTGGTCATCAGTCCTCCACGCTTTTTCTTGTCAGCGGTCTCGCCATTGTACACACAACAAGGTGCATTGAAACTGATCCATCCGCTTGGAGTTTTCTTTCTGTTCGCAGGGAGACTAGTCAGAATTGTATTCTGTATAAGATTCATAATCTATACTATTTTACTGTCTATATAGGATTTTGTCAATCACACCAGTGTTACCACTGTCGTTGCCCCAACTGAATCTCACGTTTTGGTATACGCCTGTGAAGTTGAAGTTGGATACTGTTGTAGAATCTGAGAATGTGTTCGCTGTGGAACTCGCACCTTCCATGGTAATATCAAAGTAGTCTGTGTTGCTTGGTGAAGCACTCATTGTGCCCTGCACCCTCAACGTTCCTGAAAAATTCTTGGTGTACACTGCGATTGTGTGCAGTGCCTTGTTGTTGTTGATACCTGGTCGTGCATCTATGGCTCCTGATGTGTAAGTTAATGGACCACCTGATGCAGTGAAACTTGACACACTTGTACTTGCTACGAATTCTGGGTATGCTCCGTCTAGTAGCTCGACTGTGCCGGCGGCCGCGTATCCTGTGTCTGCGTATGTGATTTCTCTGCTACCGTCTGACTTGACTTCACGCACTGAGAAGTTATAGAACTTGGCATCCAATGGTAATAGGTCGCCTTCGGTGATTGTGCAACTAGCATCGCCTTTTGTGCTCACTGTTGATCCGTCATCTAGTATGCTCAATGTCTTTGTGAGAACTGCTTTCTTGCTCTCAGAATCAATCATGTTGAACTCATAGGTCTTGCTTGTGATGTCCTGTGCCTTCTGATCCTCGTTCTTGAACGTGAATGAGATCGGGTTTGATACACCTCTGTGCAGTGTTAGGCGTCTATCGTACACTTTTGAGTTCCTCCCGTGGTAACCACTTATGTAGGCTATTACCAACTGATTTATTAAATACCTTTGTACTGTTTGCATAATACATATTTAACAGTATTTATAGATAGAGCATGAACGAGATTTTTAATACTTTGAGGGACAAGTTCCCATTCTTAAGCCTGATCAGAAAGGGCGATTTGGAGTATGTGGGCATTGTGCAAAACGAGGACACCAACGTCATCAGTTTCTACGATTATGGTAGATTGATGATGCCACAGGACAAGATGAAATTCTTGAAATGCGGAGAGACTTGGTGGCATGAGTCCAATCGTAAATTACCAATCAACATATTTCTCAAAGGTGAGTTCAGGTACTTCAGATCTACATTGATCACCCTCAATTCCAAGGATGTAGAAATAGTACATGGTCCCACAGTAAAACTTTCTGAAATTTCAAAGAAACGGGTGAAAAGAAGAACAATCCAATTAGTACGAAGACCTACCTAGTCTTCTTTTTTTCAGGAAGTATAGCACCTGTTGTAAGATAGTGTAATGTTAAAGGACTATCTGGCTGATAACTGTTACTCTCTGAACGAAGCGAAGACTTGGATTTTGTTTTGGATTTTTTTTTGATTCTTATTTTAGTTTTTTGATGGTGCATCAAAACTATATTTAGCTCTGTTGATCAGATTCATCTGTACTACGATTGCCTGGGCATATGCCACAGCGTGTGATTTCTTGAAGAAGTAACTACCATCTGTTGGCCTTACCCAAACTTCTTTCATGATGTCTACCCAGTCCTTGTACATTAGGTTTCTCTTGGCAGGACGGATTATAGCCAGCACAGCCGCAAGTTGTTCTATGGTCCGTGGTTCTAGTTTGGACACTATGTTGTAATGGCCATTCAGGTGGAATAGGTTTTCCACTATCTTTGGATCTTTCAGCATGTCCCAATCTGGTTCCTGTATCATCAGTTCAACAAGTTCCTGTTCTGATTTAACATCCTTGTAGATGTTCACGTTAAGGCAGTCTATCTTGAAGTAACCCCTGTCCTCTGCCTGTTTATAATCTAAACTTGCATGTCCAGTCACCGGATGTTCAGGCACAGCATGGAAATACACTCCCGTCTTGTGCTTTTCACTCTTGCCGTCTTTGATTATTGATGCAGATGTGTGTTTGAAAAGTTTTAATGTATTATCTCTATCAAAGAAATCTATATCTACGTCAGGCATTAGTGTACACTCCCTTTGTCTTTCTCTGCATGTTGTATCATTTTATCACGTGAGCCGGGTTGTAATACTTCTAATACGTCAAGCAGTTTTCTGTATCCTTCTGTTTTTAATATGTCTTTGTTAACTTTTGGCATTATCACTCTTCCTATTGATCCGTCCTCTTTGATTATCACAGCACAGTCGCCGTCGTCAAACTCCAAGTTATCAGACACTTCTAGATCTATCTTAGACAATCTTGGCCTCCCTTGCTGTGTCCTGTACCAGCATGTGATCAGCAGGATAGCTCTTCAATTTGCTAGGCCAGAAACTTGTGTTTATAAATCTTTCTATCATTTGTAATTGCTCGTCGTTGAATGATTTTAACATCCTTTGACCTGCGTTGCAACCTAGCAACAACCATGGACTTATCTTGCCCTGTTGTATGTGTTGCACTGCTCTGTTCTTGTTCACAAGTCTGAAGTAGTCTGACCACTGTGCGTTCTGTTCTGTCGCCCAGTCCATCATTGTCGCTATACTTCTCTGTAGTGCGGCCTCCACAGGTTCTGATTTCAATACCTCTATCAAGTACATCTCGTACAGATCGTCTCTGGCCCAATGATCCAGTTTGACTTTTGACTGAAGCACATAGTCTATGTATTTGTCAGGATACAATGGATTGATATGCATAATGAATCTACCAAACTTCACGAATGCGTTGTAGTACGAACTCTTAACGAAATCGTCGTATGTTTTTGTTTTTGAGTTGTGTTGATGTATCTGATAGAATCTCTGGAACACCATGAACGCATTGACCACCCATTTCTCATCACGTTGCAGATACCTTCTCTTTGGCTCACACAAGTGTACCTGTAGTGTACGTTCCTTGGCGAACTCCTTGCCACAGTATGTGCATTTATTTGTCGATGCCATGTGCCTCTATCAATTCCTCTAGTTCTCTGTCTGTTATAACTTTGTCTAATGTCTCTAAGTCTGCTTCCTTCCATGTTGGGTATATTGCCTGTAATTTTTTAAGACTCTTGTTTGGCACACGCTTCATAGGTTTCAACCATGGATGGAACTGCTGTGTCATTGCACCACACATAGCGGTCAGTATCCAAAGCAGTTTCTTGTGTTTGCCCAATGTGAAGCAGTGCTTGTTCACACACTCGTTAACCATTTCAATATAGTGTTCCACGTAGAATGGATCCTTGGATGAAACGTTTGAAACATATCTCATCAGCATGTAAGGAGAGTACAATGACTTTTCCTTATCGTCGATCCTGTCGAAGTAGTCCTTGTTTCTGAAGTCTACTGCTTTCAGTCCGTTTCTGAGATCAAAGAATTTTCTATTTTTTTCTGCTGGCATATTTCAGTGCAAACATTGTGCAATCTTTTGCTGTTGCAAATGTTAATTTTATTTTATTATGTTTGTGTTGTAAACCTGAAAATTGGAATTTGTGTTTCTTCATAAAGTCAAAGAAACTATACATCCAGTCCTCATCCATCCACACAGCAATCTTGTTGCTGGTTATCATGATTGGTGCGTCAATTGTGATTGATCTCTTACCAGACGGAGCCATAGTCTACCTGTTCGCACTGTCTCGAGATGTCTTTGACGAAGTAGGCACACGTGGGATTTGGCCCATTCTGTAACGGAACCGCCAACATCTGTCCTGATTTGATCTTTGGGAAATACCATTTCACTTCTGTGTATATGTCTACTACATCTATAGGGAAAAAATCTGGTTTGGGACTGGATAATGGATTAAAAGTAAATGCATCAAAACCTCTATCGTTAAGGCTCGTGATAGGTAACACATGCATCTCAGATTGTCCTGCTTCACCTATTAACATTTTCCAATCGAGTGGCATCTTTATCTTATGTCGTCCTATTTCCAATACCGCCGCCGGAGCATTAAAACTCTCCAAGAATATCAAAGGTATGTAGAAAAAATCTGGATTGCCAGGATCTGAATTGTCTAGCACTGCAAATCTTAGATTCTCATCAACCCATTCGGGTATCTTCTCTAGTTTGTATGTTCTGTTATCCAGTGTAAGGATTTTCATAATTTATCTTTTCTATATTATACGGGTAATTGGCCTCTTTGTAAAACTTTTTCCTTGCCCCCAGGTGTCTTTTCGCAAACTTGCAACTACTGGTAATATCCCAGATCTGTACACTGTCCTTGTCTTCTGCTTTCCGGATTCCACGTCCTATGCTCTGTATGACCCTGACGAACGACTTGCCTGGCTCTATGAGAACAAGATTAAAAATCCTAGGAATATTAATACCAACAGCGGCAACTCCATATGTGGCGATAATAACTTTATTTGTTGCAGTAGATATTTCATCATATTGTTCCTTCCTATCTGTGTTTTTAGTTGATCCGGACACGAACACCGCGTCTTCGATTTGCTCTTCTAATATCTCTCCTGCGGAAATCCTATCCACAAGTATCAGTGTGTTACCCGAACTTGATATGTCTTTGATCGTGTTCGCTACCCATTTCATTCTAGTCTTGTCTGTGGTTAGCCATTTTAATTCTTCTCCGTATGTTTTGAACTGTGGATGATCCTGTGTCTGCAATACATTCACGTGACAGTTTGCCAACACACCTTTGTCTTGTAGTTCGCTGGCCTGTATCCTGTTAGACACGTCACCTATGCTACATTTCAATCCCATGAATTCGTAATCTGCTTTTGGTACAGTACCCGTTAGTCCCCAACGTATGCCGCAGTGTGCGAATGGCCCTGTAAGTAATCTTTTCAGTACATCCGCCTTGGCCATGTGTACCTCATCGATTATCACTGTGTTGATTCCTTGTATGGCTTCCAAGAAATCTGTTGTGTGTTCATCCTTGCTTTTCTTTTCCAGCACGTTCAGAGATTGCCATGTTGCTATCGTGTTGAACCTGCCCAGTTCTTTCCTGTCACCGTAGTACACGCCCACATCTAAATTACAAGCAAGGAAGTCTTCTTCTGTCTGTGTGACAAGGCTCTTGTTTGGAACAATGGTCAATGTACGGCCGTATGGTTCGACCAATTGGCACAAGGCCGCTGTTATTATGGTCTTACCTGCACCAGTGGCGATCTCTTGTATGCTCTGTGGATGTTCTATGAACTTGTTGATTGTTTCAACCTGATAGTCTCTCAATTCAATTGGCTGTCCCGCCGCCGGATGATTCTCCGGCCATGTTATGTGCGATAGATAATTCTTGTCGACCTGTTTGAATTCAAAGTTGTGTTGCTCTCTTTTGTCCTCGACATCTATGTATACCCCTCCCTCATCTAGGATAGGAAGTATTTGGTCGACTAGGTTTAGGTATGTTGTACCGCCCAGACCAAAGAAACTAACCTTTCCGTCCCATCTACCTAACTTGACTGCTGGTAGATGTCTCGCATATGGTATCTCATATTTGAATTTGTTGGAGAGCCTCTTACGCCATTCGAGGCTTAGGTTCTCGAACTTCACGTTCACTTCATCTTTTATTACTAATTTACAACTGCTCATTCTAAAGTTTTACTATAATGTGATCATGCCAATCCCAACTACTCGGTTGGTGATCACTATAATACAACTTTTTTGGAAGATTTTCAAGCATTCTTTTTAGGTTGTCTGTCCCTGTGGCATAGTAACCACCACCTATTCCAACCAGTGATGCTTTTGGTTTTACCTTGCTCTTTATCAATGCTCTTGGTATTCTGTTCCTAACGAATATGATTTTTGTTTGTTCGTTGATCAATTTGAACTGTTTACTCATTTGATGCAACTCGTATAGGTTTTCAAAGAACTCTTTTGATTTTTGATTATCCAATAGATATGTCCTTTCGCTGTTGAAACGTTCTATGTCCTTCTTATAGATGGGTTCCTTTACATCAAAACCCCAACTGCATTCATTCAAAAGGTCAACACCGTGTGCCTTGAATGCATTCATCCACTCCCAAAAATTCTTAACATCATCTTCCATGTGTATGTCACCACTCACCGGCATGATCAAGGGAAAACAGTTCAATTCAATGAGACCTTTGACAACTTCGTTCTTGCTGAAACTTTTAGAGTCAATCCATAACTTGTGGTAATTGTTATGTGCTATCTTGTGACCTATCATGGTCTCCGTTGGCACATTGATTCCTTTGGTAGATATGTTGAAGTTCTTCAACGAGTCCACTTGTGTAAGTGCTGTTTGGTTTTTAAGATTCTCATTCCAATATTCCTGTAGTGAGTCGGGAGCATTATCTAATACAACCTCACCTGCTATCAACCTTGCTGAGGGTTTACGATGTCCCATAATTTGTTTTTTTATCTCTTCGTAATCGTCCAGCAGACTCTCGTCCATAAACTTGAAATCATATCTCACGGCGATCAACGTCAGATAGTAGGCAGTGACATCGCTGTGTTGGAAGGTCCATTTCTTTTTCTCTCCGTCATACAGTGCATACATTCCAGGCAAGTCGCGTTTGTCTTTCATGCAACGTATCAGTTGTATCACTTTTTTGTGGTATGGGAATCTCATCTCTATCCTGTCAATGTTATCATCGTCAGTGTATTTTTCAATGACTTTGTCAAAACTGATCACACGGAAGTCATCCTCATACACAGGATTGTCTAACAACTTCTTAATGTCCATGCCGTGTGCTTGGAATTTGGTCAGGTATCTTTTTAGGATCACTAGTGCTAATCTGGCCTGTTTCTCTGTCCAGGCGTACTGTGACTCTGCTAACGATTTAACGGTTTCAAGGTCTTTGGGGTGTGGCTTAATTACGGCTGTAGAACCTATCATTGACGGATCCACCCAAAAAATATCATTATATGCTAGTATTTTAAGTGCTTCGTTAATTGTTTTTGGCAAATCTGTGTGCATATTGTCCATGTGTTTTTAGGTAATTATTAGTATATTATAGCATACTTGGTAATATAGTCAACCATGAAAAAAACAAAAAATAAAGCGGTAAATGTTAAAAAACAACTCAAAGTTAAGTTGGAAAACACTGCGACCAGATACAAAAACGCTAAGGGTTTTAGACCAACCCAGCAACAGGCGTATCAATGGTTCAGGTACATCAACAGGGCATTGTTCAACAGCAGATTACCAATGGTTGATATACAAATTAAAAAACTCCACAAAGACTGGGGTAGGTGTGTGGCCAATTGGGACAACAGGAAAACACCAAAAGGCAAATTTGATCAGCGTAGGATACCTTACCATATAGACGTTGAATTTTATATAGAATTACACTGTAAGTTTCCAAAATGGAAAGACTTCATAGAGACTCTGGCACACGAAATGGTGCATCTTTACCAAATGACTTGGGTGCAAGATCCTTACGCAAATCACAATGCGAACTTTTTTGCCTGGAGAAACAAGTTTAGACTTGCAGGCCTAGGCCTTACTAGGTGCTAGTACCTTTTCAAATTCAGCATAACTGATAACTCGACTGTTGCCAATATCGGTTCCAGTCTGTAAATGGTTAAGGTATTCAGGCGGATTGTCATGTACCACAGTATAATTCACATACGGCCTCATCTTCAACATGTCTCTGAACTGTTTCAACCAGCCTTCGAAAATTTTATCATCATCTCGTTCGCCATAGCAATCTGTTCCTTGGTATATGTTGTTCAGTTCTCCCTTGCCGTACTCTCTGAAGTCAAAACCCAATAGGTAAATGTTCTTGTGTCCATGTACCCCTGCCGTCCAGAATGCGGCGTTCCCTGATATCCAGTGTGGGTTGTGTGGTATGAGATGTATCATTCCCTTGCTTTGTTTCCTATTGACCTCCAAGGCAGGTCCATAGTGTACGGTCTTGAGTCCCACTTCGTCCTCCACCATCTGCATTGACATCCTTGTGTCGACAGAGAATATAAAGTCTGGCATGAAATCCCTGTACAGTGCATTGCACCCGTATGTCTGCCCGGTGTCTTTTAGTTTAGCAAGATCAAAACCTTTACGTGATGGACCATTTCCTATGATATAAGCATTACCCCTTGGCTCTGATTTGACTTTGTCCTCGTACCATCTTATATCTTTGATACGTTTGCCTTGTCTTATGATTGTGTTCACACAAACATTTTCACCTGTGTATGGTTCCCACGCTATGGGAACTATATCATTTTTTTTACCTATGTTGACCGTTTTCATGATATTCTTTTGAAAGTCATTATAATGTTCTCCCCGTCTGTGTTTTTACTACTTGTCAAATTAAAATTTTTTTTACTTAAAAATTCAATAATTTCATTTGTAGTTGGACTCTCTTTGTAGGATTTTAAATTATATCTGTTGCCTTGTCTATCGTCTTTTTCTGTACAAACTTCACCATGAGATATTGCATATGTTTTTAAATGACGAATATGTATGTGTTTACAGTTAACCTTTGGTAATAAATTTTCCATTTCTTGAATCCAGTGTGTACCCATAAGACAAATTACTCCGTGTAATAATAAAATGTCTGTGTCTATAGTGTCTGGTAAATCTTCTATAGTAGGGTAAAGTTCGGTATAAGGATTCAATTTTTTACAATCAGTACGATTTGTTAAGTTGGGCTCTACCCCAATTTTTGTTTTACAATTGAATTGTTTCTCCGCTCTCGCATTCAATAGGCCTTTCCATATACCTATATCAACACATGTTTTACCCTCAAATAAATTTTGATAATCCATCCATGTGTCTTTCCAGTGGTGTCTACAACTTTGCCATAATTGATTCAGGCCATCTATTGATGCAATGTTTGGTTTATAAGTCATTACAAATATTTTTCCTCTAGTCTTTTCTTAATCCTTGCCCATGGCAGTCCTCGCTCTATCTCGTCTTCGAACCATTCCGTGTAGGCAAGTTTATTGGCCCACGTCAGTCTGTTGGGCATGGCTGGTGTGTTTATATCTGTGAGTTTAATGTTGCCTACGTCATGACACAGGCTTGATTCTGACACAAACACAGGTATGCCCTTCATCACTGCTTCCATTGCCGGGTTACTTGAATGATTGACCACTGCCCATGTTCTCTCAAGTGTGGCCTTGAAGTCTGTGTCGTCATAGGTCCTGTAATCCCTTTTTGGTAATCTTACTTTTACGTTCACAAACTTTGATTCATTGAACTGAATTTGATTTCTTGGATGTGGCCTTACCAGTATGGGTCTCGTGGTATATTTTCTAATTTCTATTATCTGCTGTTCTATCCACTGTGACATCTTTGGCAGTCCCCTCCACTGTTCTGATGCATCTTGTTGTCCGCATATCACTACAAGATCACCTGTAGGATTCCACGGACGTAGTTCGTGCTTGAACAAAGGCCAACGCTTATCGTCGAACTTATCATTGGCGAAGTCAGCATCTCTGTTGATTCCATTTATTCCTATCTTGAAACTCAGATTCCTACGTAGTCCGCCCACTTCTATCACTATCACAGGCTTGCCTTGTTTCCTGTATCTTTCCCACACACTTTTATAACTTTGCATTCTACCTCTCCACAACACACTCCATATCACTGCCACGTCTGCGTTGGTTTCCTTGTCAACTATCACTTCGTCTCCGCCCTTCTGCATGGACTCTATAAATTTTTTAAAGATCGTTTTGCTGTTCAGTGGACCGTGCTTGGGCCATGCTTCTATCCGCATTATGATACCGGTGGTGCTTTCTTCCAGTAATCAACATTGAATACATCTGCCGGTGCATTTGGATTTGCACGTAAATCGTTACGTCCGCTGGTTCCGTGTTTTTTACGTTTGCCCTTCATGTGGTCCATGTACAATCCCAATTCACTGTTCACAAACACATGGTGTCCTTTGACCCCTATCCAGTATCCTATGTCATTGACTGTGATGTTTTTTTCTTTTCTGTACTTCTTAGTGAGATGCCAAAACACATAACTGTCATGCCATTCCAAAAGATTGAACACTTCGTCAGTCACGTACAGTTGTTCCCATTCGTTCACAAAATTTTGTATCTCAGGATGCTTCATGTTGTATCCCACGAATCCACATTCGGGATATTTTCCACCGTCGTTTAATTTTGGATTCTCTCTGCCTAGGTATGTTACCATTGTGTCCGTTGGCAATAATTTTTTAAAAAAATCTAAAGGTACAGGCCTGAATGTGAATGTGTCTGCATCTACCCACACCACGTAATCATAGTCCTTTGAATTACGCACGCCATTAACAACACAGAACACTTTGTTTGAAAATCTCACAGCGGCCCACAGATAAGATCCTTTGTTTTTGTCCATGCCTCCTTTGGTTTTAAGTTCAGCAGGCCGTCTCACACCGCCCTCAACTTCTTGTAATTCTCCGTTTGCCACAGGATCATTTTTGTGTTTATTTTTAAATTTAAAAAGTTCTGGTTCTGCACTATTGAGATCGACCCATGTGATTCTTTCATGATTACAATCAGGTTTAGGTTCCTCTGCGTACACCACTATGTCAATTTCTTTTGGAAATTGTTCAGCCATTGACTCTATACCTTTTTTTGCGTAGGATTCCCAAGTTCCGGGTTTGTACGAGGTAACAACTTTTATTTTCATAATATCAATATTTAATCTATCTAGTCATACCGTATTTTTTAATCCAGTCACTGACCATCCACGCTGGGATCAATGCCTTGCCGGCCTTCTGGCTGGCCTTCACAATATCAAGTTTGGAGTTTTCACCTGTCCTGTCTTTGTAGAAATTATTCAATTTGGCACTAGCACTAGTGGTAAGCCAGTGTCCAACAGGAACTGTCCAACCTGTTTTCATTTTATTGATAATCTCGTTTGGTAACTTCCCCAGGTAGGCTTTCTTAATGAAAGACTTGGTATCGCTCTTATCAGGACCTAGTTTTAGATCAGTGTGCATACTCATGCAATATTGCATGAACATCTTAGTGGCCAATGGAAAACGTCCTTCCATGCTGTATGCCATACCGTACTTGTCATTCCTGCTGAACATCTCCTCCGGGACCTGTGCCACACAATCTAACGCCATGTATGATCCAATCGGGTCTTCACTGTTCCATAATTCTCCGGAATAGCACTTACGGAATTCGTCTATCAGTTTTTCGTCACTTACAGGATTTTCAGTTAACTGTAACGGACGCTTGATTCTTTTCAGCCAGAGCTTCAATACATCATCCCAACTTTCTATTTTTTGTTTTCCTATTTGTCTTTCTAGCCAAGCGTGATTTTTCATTTTCCAATATTTTGGATATCCTGCAAGTATTTCATCTCCCATGTCACCAGCCATTGTTACAATAACTTCATTGTCTGATAAAAATTTGTTCGTCGCACAGTACATTGACATACTGGGATTGTACACGGGTTGCTCCATGTAGTATATGCTGTCGTCCCAACTATCTATAAACGTCTCGGGTGTTATAACAACTTCCTTGTGATTGAAATTATTTTGTTGTGCAAGTATGCTGGCACAGTTGGCATCACTGTTGTAGTCTTCGTCTGCTTGTACATTGGGCTCCATCCTGTTTGTGAATGTATTAGCCTCGCCTTTTAATTGTTTGAGCTCGTATGCTACTATGCTGGAATCTAGGCCACCGCTTAAAAACACACCAATCTTTCTCCTACCGATGGAACACATTTCTACTGTCTTCTTGACCTTTTTCCTGAATTCTTCCTCATTGAATTTTTTGTTACTTGTGGGTTTGATATGCACTCTGTGTGTTTGTATTATTTTTTTAGAGGCTATGTCGTAAACTATTGTTTCGCCCGCTAGCAATTTTTTAATTCCTGTAAAGAACGTATTACGTAAAGCATTGATGCCAGTTCTCGCCATAAAACTCACAGCAAGATTGTCTATTTTTCTGCTATTAGGAACTTTGTCTAGCATTCCTTTTATTTCAGAGCCAAATACAAGTCCCTCATCTATTTCTGCATAGTACACAGGTTTTACTCCTGCATGGTCTCTGCTCAGTGTTATTCTATCCTTGTCAACTTCATAGTAGGCGAAGCCATGCATAGAATCTATTTCGTCAATAAAAGATAATCCAAATTTATCTAGTCCCCAGGCAAGTAGTTCGGTGTCGCAACCGGTGGTGTCTGTGAACTCTTTATATTTTTCTTTGAGTTCATAATAATTGAATATCTCGCCATTGTATACCAGATAGTTGTATTTTGGTGTCCGCCATGGCTGTTGTGATTTTCCTGGCTCTGCCATTATGCTAAGGAGATTGTGACCCAACGTTACTGCGTTGCCCGATTTCTTGTTTACTATCTCAATTTTTTGCCCACCGTCGGGTCCTCTGTGTGAGCAGATGTGCATGTAATCATTGATAAATTTTTGATCACTTGCAGTTATGCCATATATGCCACACATATTAATAGCCTAATTTTTCTTTGAATCTTTTGAACACCGTGCCATCCCTTATTTCTTCTTCCGTCCATTGTTTGTACCCAATGTCATGCACCCATTGGTCTCTGTCTGGGTATTCGGGGGTCTCTATGTTATTAAGGTCCTTGTTTGCAACGTCCCAACAAATTGCCAAATCTGATGTGACAAATGTTGGTATCCCTCTTACACAACTATCGATACTGGCAGTGCTGTTGTGTGTAATGACTGCGTGGCAGTTTGCGATCGCTTCTTGGAAATTAAACCTATAATATTTTTTCTCGTCACCGCTAAAGGATTTTTGTCCTATTATTACTGTGCAATCTTCTGGAAATTCTTTCATACGTTCTTCTATATGTGCCATGTGATTAGGGTGTGGACGTATCAAAAACGGTCTATCTGTTGCGGGTCTGATCTTTTCATACACACTGTGGAACCATTCAATAGGATCTAAATTGTTCATGCTCCAGTTGTCTTTTGGTTGCAACACAAACAATATCGGGTCTTCCTGATTGGACTTCCTCCATGGTTCGTATTTTATATTCCATAAGTTCTTCATCATCTCCCATCTATCTGGGGGCGAATTGTCACTTAGAAAGTTGCCGTTGTTCATCGGAGAATATAGACTCACACGCCAGTGATGTTTAGGATGTGTAATAGTATTTCCAAAACTTGAAAGTATTCCACCGTCAAATGTAATGATATGTATGCCTTTTTTCTTGGCACGCTCGACTAGGTCTCTCCTACGTCCTTTTGTGTGGTGCATCTGATTTGATCCACCGTATCCAAACATACAACCTATTTTTGCTGTTGGCTCCATTTCGTTCTCCGTCCACTCTCCGGTTTTGTGTTCGTTAACCATAATAGGATTATCTCCACAGGCACGTATACCTTCTGCCATGTGTTGCAGTAGTTCATAACTCGCACCTCGTCTACGGTCTTTTACTGTTCTTCTGAATATCTCAACATCCATCTAGTATACTTAATGCCCAACCGTTACGAAACTCTTCCTGAGTGAACTGACCATAAGCGAGGCTGTAGAACACAGGCTCTCTGTCAGCATAAATTGGAGTTTCTATTTTAGTAAAATCTGATTCACATATTTGCCCGCACGGGTTCTCAAAATTACTGTAGCACGGCACACCGTTGTGCAAAGCCTTTATAGTGATTGAACTGTTGAATGTGACCACTGCGTGTACCTGGTCCCATTCGAATGGTTTCTCGGGTTGCTTGTTCTCACTAGCACCCGGCAACATTCTGCCTTGCTCGTCGAGGTAACTTTTTGGATTGTAAGGTTTTTCCCTGACTATAATTTCTCTGTCTGTGTTCTGTTTCAGTGTTGTCATAGTTTCTTCTAACCAATTTGGTGCGTCAAAGTGTAAGGCCATGCTGTGGCTGGGTGGTACAACTAAAACATATTTTCCGTTTTTGTGATAAGGTTTCATCACGTCACCTTTGTAATATTGCTTGTATCGATCATCGGGTCTTGTTTCGTGTGTGGTCTTTACGTGTTCGTTCTTCACGCATCTCATCCAATACGGTGTCCCCCTGCTCTCTCCCCAGTAAGGTCTGTCTATGTAGTAAAAATCTTTTTTATTTTCTTTGGCCCAGTTGTAAACGATGTTGGTGCCTCTTAAAACTCCCATGAAAG
>Ga0098055_1001222_pt1 | contig 14119 bp, 18 predicted proteins | sample 17_taG_FD_75107 | JGI IMG/M metagenome (GOLD analysis project Ga0098055, IMG submission 75107) | Marine viral communities from the Subarctic Pacific Ocean - 17_ETSP_OMZ_AT15314 metaG | ecosystem: Environmental > Aquatic > Marine > Oceanic | place: Pacific Ocean | collected 2015-01-18 | reverse complement strand
GTGGACTTCTTTACATGATGATATTATCCCTTGGAACACTATTCGTTATATATTTTAAATATGAGGATTATGACGAGAAAGTGTTGGATAACTAAGTTATATATAAAAGAATTTATTGTAAACCAATTAAAAAAACAAAATGAATATAGTAATACTAAGAAGAAGAAAACTAGGGTTGACTTCTTGTAAATCAATTAAAAAATATGCTATTGGCAATATAGATGTACTTAGAAATGACAGAATAACTGGAGAAGAAGATGTAGATTTGTTAATTAGATGGGGATGTACTTCTCAGATACCTAGCAAAAAAACTTTAAACAAAGCTGAAGCTATTAGCCTAACTAATAATAAGTTAGCATCTAGAAAGCTGTTTGTAGACAAAGGAGTAAATACTCCTAGATTATATACAGATGATGAAGAGATTAGCTATCCAGTAGTTGTAAGGCCTACTAATCATTCTCAAGGTAAAATGTTTTTCTTATGTAATAACGAAGATGAACTTGAGAGAGCTATAGACAGAATACATTTCTTAGACAAAGACTTTTATATCTCTGAGTATATTAACAAAGACAGAGAGTTTGGTGTATTTGTATTTAATGATAGAGTAACTTCTGTGATAGAAAAAGTTCCAAAGACTGAAGAAGCTAAGAAGGCTCATGCTTGGAATGTAGCACAAGGTACCCATAGATTTGAAAATGTCAAATGGGCAGACTGGAATGTAAATGTATGTAAACTAGCTTTACAAGCAGTAAAAGTGTTGGGACTAGATTTTGGCAGGGTAGATATAATAACTGACTCTGAAGACAATGCTTATGTCTTAGAAGTTAATTCTGCACATAGTTTAACTTCTGAGTATAGACAAAAAGTATTTGCTAAGTGTTTAGACTATTATATTTCTAATGGTCCAGTTCAAAATGAATTGGTATTCAAGAATATCAGTACTTTTAAAGGTCTTATTCACCCAGCACTTAGACCAAATAAAAAAGGTAATAATTTATAACCTTTGTAATTTTTTTCGTAACTTTAAACTTAATTAAATGACTAAGTTAAAAATAAAAAACGTAGAATTTCAAAATAATGCAATAGGAGATCCTTTAGGTAACTCTCAAGGATTTGGATTCTGGCAATCTTTTGGTAGATTCAATTTTACATTTGAAGGTGAAACACAAGTATATAGTATCTGGATTAGTGATATTTCAGGTGGATGTGGTCCAGCTAGTTTTTCTAAATATCCTTGTTTAAGTTCTGAAAAGAATGTAAATATCACTATTGCTATGATTAAGTATATCATAGACCTTAGTATAAAAAGAGGCAAGCCATTTATTCATCATTATAATTATTTTACTATTACTCAAGGGTGGTATGGATATGAAAGTGAGTCTAAATATTTTAGAAAAAAGCTAAAAAAATTAGGCTTTCACGAACATTTAAGTACTCATGCTAGACATTCTTGCATAGACCATGGATATTATGAAACAGATTATGATGAATATCAAAGCTTTTTTGTTTTAAACTTAGACCATTATTATAAAGGTGCTTTTGAAGATTACGATGAGTATTTAGAAAAATTAGAAAGAAAAGAATATTTAGAACTTTAAGAAATGATTTATTTTATAACAGACAAAACACAAATACAATATTATGATAGAGATTTAAATTTTACTGATTTAGATAACTGCCTGTCTTATTTAAAAGATAAAAAGGTAATAGGCTTAGATATAGAAACTTCTCGTAAATATAAAAAATATAAATACAGAGAAGATATATATAAACCAGGCTTAGATCCATACTTTTCTAAGATTTGTATGCTTCAAATAGGTGACTTAGATAATCAATATATTATTGATGTTAGGTTTATAGACATAGCTCCATTAAAATCTATATTAGAAGACAAGAGTATTTTAAAAGTAGGTCATAACTTAAAGTTCGAGACAAAACATTTGTTATTAAACCATAATATTTTTCTACAAAATATATGGGATACTATGATTTGTGAAAGAGTTTTATATAATGGCGAAAGAATAAAATACTCTTTGGAAGCTTTGATGAAAAGACATCTAGGCTATTCTAATAGAGAAGAGTTGTCACTATTTGATGTATATAATGAAGATGAAGAATATGAAGAGTATGAGTCTTTATTTAACTTCTTAGATGGTAAAAAAGAGAAACTATATGTAGACAAGAGTATTAGAACTCAGTTTATAGAAATAGGTAACACTCCTTTTACCAAAGAACAAATAGAGTATGGTGCTACAGATATTATAACACCTCTACAACTAAGAGAAATCCAGTTAAAAGGTAGGATGATAGCAGAAGATGATTTCTACTTACCTGAAGTTGGATTTAAATTAGAGAATGCTTTTGTACCTATATTAGGTAGAATAGAACTTAGGGGTGTATCTATCAATCAAGATAGATGGGTAGAATTAGCAGATGAAAACTTTAATATCTATTTAGAGAAGAAAGATAGGCTAGACAAATGGGTTACTGAGAATCATACTCAGTTTACCATAAGTGACTTATTCGAAGGGACTAAATGCAATATAGACTGGAAAAGTCCTAAGTCTGTAGTAGAGTTTGCTTTGTATTTAGGAATATGTCCTAAAGAAAAGTCTAAGTTTACTGGAGAAGAAGAGTATACTGTTGGAGCAAAGGCTATGTTTAAATTGTTAACCAATGAAAACAAAGAAAACTTTTTTGCAGGTAAAGAATTAGAATTTAAAAGTGCAGATGACTATCAGGCTTTTATAACTAATTTCTTATTATTAAAAAAGTATCAGCAGTTGACTACAACATTTGGTAAAGAGTGGCTAAGATATATCCACCCTATTACTGGTAAAGTATATTCTAACTTTATTCAATTAATGAATACAGGCAGGATGAGTTCTACTTCTATTAATTTGCAACAGATACCTAATGGTAAAGAGTGGAGAAAAATGTTTATTCCTGATGAAGGATATGATATGATAGCTACTGATTACTCAGCTCAAGAAGTTAGAGTAGGTGCAGAAGTTACTAACAATAAAACATTACAATCTCTCTTTACTGAAGGACATCCTATATTTGGTACTGATGTGCATTCCTTAACTGCTACTAATATGTTTAAGATTATAAAAGCAGATGAGTCTTTTATATGTGACAAGGAAGTAAATAAAAAGGAAAGGAATGTAGCTAAGGCTATGATATTTAAGATATTCTATGGTGGCTCTGAATTCACTATTAGTATGGATTTAGGAGTTAGTTTAGATGAAGCTACTAAGTTTTATAAAGCATTCTTTCAAGCTTATCCAGGACTTCAAGAAGACTTTGACACTACTAAAAAGCTAGTGGTAAAGAGAGGTTGGATAGAGCTTGATAAGTATACTAAGAAAAGATATTTTTATCCTGACTTTAATAAAATGAAAAAAGCTTATGAAAAAGCAATGTCTTATTATCCAGAGGGTTATAATTATTTAACCTATGAAGAAAAGCAGATTATAAAGAGTAGATTAAAAGAAGAACACCCTGAGTTATCAGGTTATTGGAAGGAATACATGATTTTAAAAGGCAAATTAGAAAGAGCTGCGTTGAATTATAGAATTCAAGGTACTTCTGCCACTATGACTAAATTAGCTACTATATTAGTTGACAAGGACTCTTCCTTAGAAGAAGGTGTACTATTACTTGTGCACGATGAGATAGTTCAACAATTTAAGCAAGATAAAGCAGAGCAGATGGCAGAGTTTACTATTGAATGTATGAAGAAAGCAGGTACTTATTTTTGTCAAAATGTCCCTATGGATGCTGAAACAGCTGTAGGAGACCATTGGATACACTAAAAAATAATAAAATGTCAGAAAAACTAAAAGAACAAAACTATCGTGAGTATGATATATATTCAGAAGAAGATTACATTAGAGATGTAGCAAGAGAGCAAATTATTATTGAGATGTCACAAAGAGAACTTATGTATGACAACCTAAGAATGAGAAAGGTCCGACAGGATTTTGAAAAGATAGAATTTTAAAAATAAAATGAACGAAAATTTATTAAACAGACTAAAAAATTTTAAGATAAATGGAAACCACTTAATGATTATGTCTCTGCTTAAAGCAGGGGAAAGTGTTAAAGAGTTTGCTTGGACTTTCCAAGTAAAAATGACAGAATTTCAATATCTAATTAGAAAAGGAGTTTTAGAAATGGAAAGAGTAGGTAATACTTTTAATTTTGATAAAGCTTCTCTAACTAAATTAGGTGAAAAAATGTTAGATGAACTAGAGAGATATAGTTCAGATGAAAAAGTTTCTACGCAAACAGAGAAAGTGAATAAAATTAAAAAAGAAGAAGACCTAGATTGGTTAGAAGAATGGAGAGATTTATTTAAAGATAAAAAGCCAGGTGGCGCAGGTAACAAACAAGGTTGTTACAAGAAAATGAAAGTATTTTTAAAGGAGAATCCAGGTGTAACCAAAGAAGAAATTTTTGCAGCAGCAGAAGCTTACTTTGATTCACTAGATAATTTGAAATATATGCAACAAGCTGACTACTTTATTAGTAAAGGTACAGGTCAGAATGTAAGCTCTAGATTATCTCAATGGGTTGAATATGTTAAAGAAGAAGGTATTCAGCAAAAACAAGATTGGCATGAAACAATTTAATTTTCAGAAACATGTTGAAAGAATAAAAGAGAACAAAGCAAAAATAGAAAGTGGTTCTTATAACTGTATACCTTTCACAGAGAAATTTCCTAGATTGAGTACATATTTACCTGGCATTATAAAAGGTACTTATTACATCGTGACAGCAAATTCAGGTGTTGGTAAGACACAGTTGACTAAGTATATGTTTGTAAGAACACCTTATGATTTTATTAAAAATCACCCTGAGACAGGTCTAAAGCTAAAGATAATTTACTTTGCTTTAGAAGAATCTTTAGAAGAATTTATTAATACCATAATAGTAGCTTGGCTTGCAGAGACATATAATATACACATAGATGTTTTGGCATTACAGAGTATGTTAGAGTCTCTACCACAAGATATAATAGATAGAATAGAAGAAGGTAAGAAATATTTTGAAGATTTGTTTGAGTGTGTAGATGTAGTAGATTCTGTAAGTAATCCTTATGGAATGTACAAATATTTAAGAGAGTATTCTAATAATAATGGACACCATTATTGGACTCAGTTAAACTTGCAAGAAGGAGAAGAGAAATTACTTATCACTCACGACAAGTATGAATCTTTTGATAAAGATAAAAAGTCTAATTGGAAATATTCTCATTATGAACCACATAATCCAAATGAGTATGTTGTTGCAATATCTGACCATATTAGTTTATTAACTCCAGAGACAGATTTTAATACTGGACAAAAGATGAACTTGCATGGTACTATGGGTAAATGGTCTGCAGATTACTGTAGAAAGCAAATAACTAAACATTGGAAGTATGTTGTTGTGAATGTACAACAGCAAGCTGCTGCAGCAGAGAATGTTGACCACTTTAAAGCTAATAAATTAGAACCTTCATTGGCTAATTTAGCAGACAATAAGTTGACAGCAAGGGATGCTTTAGTAATTATTGGTTTATTTGCCCCTGATAGATACGAGTTAAACAAGTATATGGGGTATGATATTATAACATTAAAAGATAACTTTAGAAGTCTTTTAATATTGAAAAATAGGATTGGCAAACCTAATTTAAAGTTGCCACTCTTCTATGACGGTGCAGTCAATCTTTTTAGAGAGATGCCTAAACTTGATGAAGAAGAGAAATTAAGAAAAGTCTACGAATTTGTAGATAAAAAACAAAAAAGATAAAAATGTCAAAAGCAGCATTAATTGTAGGAGAAAGTGGTACAGGTAAAAGTACATCTGTATCATTTTTGGATCCTAAACAAACTTTTATTATTAACGTACAAGGTAAAGACTTACCTTTTAGAGGGTACTCTAAGAATTATACACCTATACCAGAAGAAGGACCACCTTCAGAAGGTAATTTATTAAATACATCAGACCCAAAGCTTATTTCAAAGGTTGTAGTGTATGTATCTGAGAATAGACCAGAGATTAAGAATATCATTATAGATGACTGGCAATATGTAGCAGCTACAGAATTTATGAATAAAGCAGAGCAAAAGGGTTTTGACAAGTTTACTAGCATAGGTAAAAATATATGGACTATTGCCTATCTACCTAAACTTTGCAAGAGAGATGATTTAATGTTATTCTATCTTACACACTCAGAGTCTGCAGTAGATGAGACTACAGGTGGAAGATATATGAAGGCTAAAACTGTAGGTAAATTGGTAGATAATGTAGTAACCTTAGAAGGTATGTTTACTATCGTACTATTTACAGATGTTGAGAAAACAAAAGAAGGAATTAACTATTCTTTCTTAACACAGAATACAGGTAGTAATACTGCAAAATCTCCAATGGGTATGTTTGAAACATTAAAAGTACCTAATGATTTAAATATGGTAAGAAACACTGTATATGAATATTATAATTAAAAAATTGAATACAAATAAAAAAAAATTAAACAGATATGAGTAAATTTAATACAAAAGGTAAAGAAGTTAAAGAAGAAGTGAAAGTAAGCAAATGGCTAGAGCCATTGAAAGCACATGTAGCAATGATTGATGAAGTAGAATATTTTGAGTCTAGTCAAAAGTCTACTCCAGGTATGAAAATTACCTTTAGAGGTAGACCTATGGCAGAGTTGGAAGGTGTAGGCCAAAAGGCAGAAGAAACTTTGTGGTTAAGTGATGCAGCTTATGAGTATACAGAAAGAACTTTGTTACTTATTGTTGATAAAATGGAAGTAAGAGCAGAATTTGACAATTTGACTAGTCAGATTAATGCTAATATGTCTCCTGCAGAACAAGCACAAGCTTATGTAAATGCATTTGCAACTGTAACTAGAAATAAGCCAATGACTTTTATCTTTGGTGGCGAAGAAATTATGCTAACTAATGATGAAGGTGAAAGAAACATTTGGGTAAAGCCTGCTTTAGCTAGATATGGTTTTGTAGGTCAGACTACTGAGTTAGATGACTATCAAGGTAGAGTAGAGAAACTAGGTGATAAACTTTTAAGAAAATTGGAAGTTGAAGCTACTACTACTACTGCTTCTGACATCACTAGTTCTACTACAGCAGATGATATTGCTTGGTAATATATTGAATAACAAAAAAAAGTTAAAAGAGATGAGATATTTAATTGCTATTTTATTATTCTTTGCTTCTTGTGGTACAGCTACAACTACAGATGTAACTACTGATGTAGTTACTGATACAGTAGTGGCTGTTGATACAGTAACAGTTGACACAGTAGTTGAAACTGTAACTGACACAGTAGTAGGAGAATAATATTAATAATTTTATTTTAATTAATAATGTAGGGGGCAGGGAAACTTGCCCCTTATATTTAATACAAGTATATGAAATTTAGAACAAAAGACAAAGTACCTTATTTAACATCAGAAGCTATCTTAGCTAAAACATCTGAAGCAGAGATATACAGACATTATATAGGAGATTTCTATGTAGGTAGTGTAATGAATGCTCCATATAGGAAAGATAATAATCCTTCTTTTTCTATATACTACAACAAAGCAGGACAGCTTAAATGGAAAGATTTTGGCAAGAATAGAAGTGGTGATGTATTTAATCTTTTAGAGCTAATATTAAATGTTGATTTCTATTCTGTATTAAAAGATGTAGATTCTAGTATGAATCTAGGTTTAAGTATAGAACCTGCAGGTCCTAGGATAGAATATGATTCCTATAAAAATATAGAGAAAACATTCTCTTATGGTAGTTATATACAAAGAATTGTACAAAACTTTACTACATCTGACAAATTATTCTGGAAATCTGGTAATATAAGTAAAAAAACTCTAGACTATTTAGAAATAATGTCTACTAAAAAGCTTTTCCTAAATGGTACATTAGTATGGCAGTATGCACATGATAATCCTATTTATTCTTGGGAGTATAATGAATTAATTAAAGCATATAGACCACTAGAGAGTAACCCTAAGTTTAAATGGATTACTAACTTTAAAACAGAAATTCAAGGCTATAACAAATTACCAAAAACAGGAGAACTATTATGTATAACTAAATCTATGAAAGATATAGCTGTCTATTATGAGATAGGTATTCCAGCTATTGCTCCACAATCAGAACATATTGTGATTACAGAAGATGTAATTTTAGAGCTGAAAGAAAGATTTAAATATATATTCACCAATTTTGATAATGATGAGACAGGTTTAGCTTTAAGTGATAAGTATACAGATTTGTACCAGCTACCTAGTTTGATATTACCTAAGTATAAAGATCCCTTTGAGTATTCTCAGAATGAAGGATTAATAGAATTTGAAAAAGAAATATTTAAATAAAAAAAGATGAGACAATTTAAAATTTGGGTATGTTTTATACCTATGTTACTACTTTGGATATTCGCATTTCCAATTAACGCTATTTTGTTATTTATACCTCAACATGTATACAAGTTTATAACAAAAGGTAGAAGTTTAATGGATGATGCAGAAGAGTTTTCTATATGGGTAACAAATTTTTAAAACAATATTACTATGTTAAATAAAGTAAAAGATAAAATACAGCAAGATGCTGAGAAAAAGTGGATTAAGAATGGACACAGGGGTTTAATAGCTTTGTGTACAGGTGCAGGTAAGAGTAAAATCTTTGTAAACATTGCTGTAAATAATCCAAAAGAGAAGTGGCTCTTAGTAGTTCCTACAGAAAAACTGAGAGATGAGAACTGGGCTGATGAGTTTATTAAATGGAAAAAAAAGACTAGATTTAACTCCATTGATAGAGCTTGTTATGCTAGTTTATCTAAGATAGATGTAAGCAAATATGATGGCATTTGTCTAGACGAGTGTCATAATATTACAGAGAAGAATTCTGCTGAGTTGTCTAATTATGAAGGTAAACTATTATGTTTGACCGCTACTCCTCCAGAAGAAGATGTAAAGAAAGATATTTTATACAAAGATTTAAAGTGTAAAGTAGTAATGCATATTCCTTTGGATGAAGGTGTAGAGCTAGGGATTGTTAGTCCTTATAATATTACAGTCATTGAAGGCTTTTTGGATAGTACAAATAAAAACATAGAGACAGGTACTAAAACTAAGAAATGGAAGTCAACAGAGTTTGATGTCTATAGATATAAATCTGAAGTTATTAGAAAGATGACTTTTTCTAGAAAGCCTGTTCCTAAGTTTATGTATTTAGATAGAATGAGATTTGTATATAATCTACCTTCTAAGACTATTAATGCTAAGAAAGTATTAGATACTATACCTAAGGATGAGAGAACTCTAATCTTTTGTGGTAGTATAAAACAAGCAGAAGAGCTTTGTGAGAATAGTTGGCATAGTCAGAGTACTAAAGATAACTTAAAGTTATTCAAAGAAGGTAAGATTAATAGGCTATCAGCTGTAAAGATATTAAATGAGGGTGAGAATATTCCCAATGTAGATAATATTTTTATTGTACAGTTAGATAGTAGAGCTAGGAATCTTATTCAGAGAATAGGTAGGGGAGTTAGATTTAGAAAAGGTCATACTGCTAATATTTATATTTTAGTAGCTATGCAGACTCAAGATGAAAGATGGCTTCAAAAGGCAACAGAAGATTTAGATTCTTCTAATATTAAATACACTTCAATAAATAATTATGGTTAAAAGTGAGAATTTAAAACAATGGTTAAGTAGACTAGATTGTGAAGAAGAGATAAATGAAATCTTTAGGAATCTAGTTATACTGTCAAGTGAGCAAGGTAAGAAGATTGTACCTGCAAGAGAAAATGTCTTTAGAGCATTTGACTTAACTTCTATAGACGATGTTAAGGTAGTTGTTTTAGGACAGGATCCCTATCCTCAGATAATTAACAAAGTGCCAGTAGCACATGGACTAGCATTTAGTTCTAATGTAGAACAGTTTAGACCAAAATCATTAGAGAATATCTTTAAAGAAATAGAAGATAGTGTATTTGATGGTTTTGATTTAAATATTGTGTCTAGGTCTGTTAACTTAGAAGATTGGGCTAAACAAGGTGTTTTATTACTTAATACGAGTCTAACTACATTTGTAAATGAGCCAGGTGCTCATATACATCTGTGGAAAAAGTTTACTTTAAGAGTAATAGAATACTTAAATGAATACAGGAGTGGTCTTATATTTTGTTTGTGGGGTAATCACGCAAAAGGTTATGCTAAATATATAAACAAAGATTCACACTATATTCTAGAAAGTGGACATCCATCTCCTTTAAGTGCTAATAAAGGATATTGGTTTGGTAACAAACATTTCAAAGAATTAAATACAATTTTAGAAAAATTAAACGGAAAAGAAAGTTGTATTAACTATTATTAATTAAAAAATTAAATAAAATGAATAAAATACTTAATGAAAAGTTTTATAATGCATTAACTACAGAGTTAAAACTAAAATGGACAGATAGTTATTTAGAGTATAGAACAGAAGAACAACTAAAAGAATATCTTTCAAAATCTAGTAGTAGTTTCTATAATTTTATAAACCACAGTTTTACTTGGTCTGATACTGCACAAGGTCATGAGTTTTGGGTAGATGTAGCTACGAATTTAAATGATTCTATAAATTCTCAAGTAATAAGTGATTCTGATATAATTAGAGTCTATGTAGTAGGTGAAAATACAGAATATTTTTATTGGCTGAAAAATAGTAGCAAGTATAGCTATTTATACGAAGAAGATATATATAAAAGTGATTTAGTGATATTTACAGGTGGAGAAGATGTACACTTTTCTTTATATGCTAATGAAAATAACAAAGAGTATCAAGGAAGTCACTATAATATAGGAAGAGACCTAGAAGAAATAATGGAGTACAACATAGCAACTGAACTAGGATTAAAAAAGTTAGGTATTTGTAGAGGTGCTCAGTTTCTTTGTGTACAGGCAGGTGGTACTCTAGTACAGGATATGCACCATCCAAGTCGTCATACTATTTTAGATAGATCAGGAGAAGAGATAAGAGTAACTTCTTCTCATCACCAGGCTGCTATACCTCCTAGTAATAGTTCTATATTAGGATTTACTGACTTATGTGATTCTGCTTGGTTAACAGATTATAATCAAAAGTATAATGTAAATGTAGAAAATGTATGGTATCCTAGTGAGAATTCTTTGGGTATACAAAGTCATCCTGAATGGCAAGATTATCCTGATAATGAATATTTTGTAGATTTAGTAGATGATTTTATGTCTGATGAAGGATTTTTTAAGGATAAAAATAATCTATTTACAGAAGAAGATGCTTTAAAAATGTTAAAAAAAGAACTTGTTTAAAATTTAAAAATTAAAAAATGAATATAGAACTTGAAATAGATAATCTAGAAGATCATAAAATACCTTTTGACGAAGCTAGTCACAAAGGTGTATGCTATACTTTATACAATTCTAAATTTCAAAGTATATTTCCAGTGTCTCACTGCAAAGACTTTTTTAATGAATTGTGGTATGCTTATTTTGAGAAAGATATGCCTGATTATATCTATCACTATAGGCCAACAGAAGAAGAGATAAAGAGAGTAGACTCTGTTACTAACTTTCTTTTGTTTACTGGAGACACTGGTACTAATCTAGTGAGAAATATTCAGCTTATAGATAACAAAAAGTATGTTGTAGAGTATATTTACAATGCAGTTGAAAGAATACTAGGGAACACTAACATTATTAAAAATGTAGAAGTTTCAGAAAGGGGTTTATTAGTATCTGTTAGGACTTATATTTTTAAGTATTCTACCATTAATAGTTTACTAACTTACATATTTAGATCTGCTTTAGAAGCAGGCGAGTATATGCAAAGTGATGTAGACAAACTTACTAATCTACTAATAGATTCTGATCATGTATATTATTCCCAACATTTAAGGTTCAAAGAGATTATAAATACTCCACTCTTATTAAGAAATCTAAGAGTATTTACTTGGGTTAGCTTTGATTACAAGGATAATATAAAAATGAAAAATATTATGGAGTTTCCAGACAGGAAGGTTAATCTTCATAATGAATCTGGATTTGTTTCTTATATAAAACATTTAAGAGATAATCCAAAAAATATTGTTAACACTTATTTACAAAACACAAATAAAAAGAAATTAAAATGAAAAATGAATTAATTGCATTAGGGTCTGACCCAGAATTGTTTTTAAAAGATGAAGATGGTAGAAACTATCCTTCTGAGCATTTTATAAAAGGTGATAAATATTCTCCTGAAGACAAAGGAGATGGATTTTTCCTTTTATGTGACAATGTTATGGTAGAGTTTAATACTCCTCCATCTTATTCTCTAGGAGAGTGGATAGATAACCATAAAAAAGCATTGGATATGATTAGAGCGGAATTACCTGAGTATATTTACTTAGATATAGCTGCATCTAGAACCTTTGAAAAGCAGTTTTTAAAGTCAAAATTGGCTAAAACATTTGGCTGTGCTCCAGATATGAACTGTTGGACTTTAGATAATAATGTATCTCCTAGTTCTAGAAATCTTTTGAGAACTGCTGCAGGTCATATACACATATCTTATACTGATGCAACTATTCCGCAGAGTATTAAGATAGCTAAATTATGTGACTATTTCTTAGGTTTACCTTCTCTATTTTTAGATAAAGATGTAGACAGAAGAAAGATGTATGGTAAGGCAGGTGCTATTAGACTAAAGTCTTGGGGCTTTGAGTACAGAGTTTTATCTAACTTTTGGTTAGCTAGTCCAGAGTATACTAAATGGGTATATTTACAGACTAAAATGATATTTGAATTTCTACACGACAATCCTGATTTTGATTTTTCAGATATGGATGATGTAGTAGATGCTATCAACAACTATGACTTAGACAAAGCTCAAGCAGTAATGAATAAGTATAAAGACTATTTTGTAACTATTAAACAAGAATTATATGTATAATTGTTTATTTTATGGCTCTCTAAGAAAAGGAGAGTATAATGAATCCTACTTTAATAAAGGTGGGTTTAATTTCATTTCTACAGTAAAAATACCAGGATACAAATTATACTCCTTAGGGGTATATCCAGGAATAAAACGAGGAGATAAATCTGATTTTATCATTTGTGATGCGGTACAAATAGAAGACAAAGAACTATTTACATCTATACATCTTATGGAACTAAGTGCAGGATATTCAGTTGATAACATCAAACTGAATTTAAATGGCAAAGAAGAATCTTATGTTCTATATGTATATGATGGAGGAGTAGAAGAAGAATGTCTAGTAGAAAGTGGAGACTGGGTTAAATTTAATAACAAAAAAGAAAAAACAATATGTGTGGACTAATAGGCTATGTAGGTAAAAATCCTAACTTAGACAAATTAAAAATAATGGCTATTTACAATGACTCTAGAGGTGGAGATGGTGTGGGTTTTGTAATAAATGATACTATTTATAAGTATAACAAGACTGGCCAATATGATTTTCAGGATGTCTTTGAGTATTCTTCTGTAAATGAAGAGTTTACTTTAAAGAGTCCTAGTAAAGAACAAGTAATTTTAATGCACTCTAGGAAAGGTTCTGTAGGGTCTATTGTAGGTACTGATAATAATCACCCTTTCGAGCTGAAAAGTGAAGGGGGTGATTGTTTGATAGGTGTACACAATGGAACTATCAAGAATATAGAAGATTTAGCTTCTAAGTACGGAGTTACAAATGAAGAACTAAGTGAATTGGGTAAGACAGATAGTGAGCTTTTGTTTCATATTATAAACAAAACTCAAGACTATGAGGTGTTATCTTACTATGAAGGTGGAGCTGCTTTACTTTGGTATAATCCAGAGAATCCTAAAGAGCTTTTTGCATTTAAAGGTGCATCTGAATCTGCTAAAAGTTATGGATATAACTATACTTATTATGGCAGTTATTCTACACCTGGTCCTGCAGAAGAGAGACCTCTATACCTAGTAATGACTAAGAATGGTACTTACTTTTCTTCTATAAAGGCTTCTTTATTTGCTGCAGGTTTTCCTATGGATAGCATTAAAACAGTAGAGTCTAATACAGTATATACATTTAGAAAAGGTGAAGTAAAGAATACTGTGAAAAT
>Ga0098055_1001219_pt1 | contig 14134 bp, 9 predicted proteins | sample 17_taG_FD_75107 | JGI IMG/M metagenome (GOLD analysis project Ga0098055, IMG submission 75107) | Marine viral communities from the Subarctic Pacific Ocean - 17_ETSP_OMZ_AT15314 metaG | ecosystem: Environmental > Aquatic > Marine > Oceanic | place: Pacific Ocean | collected 2015-01-18 | reverse complement strand
TGAACAAGGCGCAGATTGCTTTGACGGTGATATTCCTGAAGACCTACAGGCAGCGGCAGACGAAAAGCAGTTCAACCAACAACTAGCAGACTACCGTGTAGCCACAGCCCGACTAGCACAATACATCGTTGCAGATGGTCGTGAAGAAGTACGGGAAATGCAGCCTACAGGTGAACAGGTGTTCAACGAAGAAACTGATGAGATGGAAGATGTGATGATGGAAGTCGTTACAGTCACAGCCATTGAGCCTGTTGAAGCTACAGTCACACGCATGGTGTACTCTGAGGATGATCCTATGGCAGAGCCTGTAGAGGAAACTATTGAGAACCCACTGATTACTACTGATGTAGCTGAACGTGCAGACGCACAGGCTGTAGTCGATGCTACTCCACAACCAGTAAAAGATGCTGCATAAGGGCTTGTAATGGCCCCTAGTTAAGTGCTATAATGATTGCAACATGTTACTACAAAAAGCTGTACTAGACAGTCTTTTCTTGTTTAACCAATCCGCAGATCACAGGCTCTACACGCTAGTTGAATTTAACCACTACTGTGTATTTCCTCTGCTTCATAACAAGGCCAGACTATTCTATGATAAAGAGAAGCCTATAGGATTTGTATCTTGGGCATGGCTGACCGAAGGTGAGGCAGAGGGATTTACTTCAGAGAGGTGGATACCAGAAGAGGCCACATACAAGCGGCCTGATATTATTACTGACCTACAGCTATGGGGAATAGAATTTATAGCTCCGTATGGTCACACAACCAAAGTCATGCGCGGCATGATGAAACACTCACAATCAATCTTGGGCAAGAGAGTACCAGCCCACTGGCGCAGATTCAAACAGCCAGACAAAGTTCACATAAAGGAGTTCTAATATGGGCGGCGGCGGCGGTGATACCAACGTAACAAACACAGGTCTTGGAGACGATCAGTACCAGACCTTAGCGGATAACCAAGTAGGTATCAGCGGTCAAATTACTGATGCCCGTGACGATGCTACGGCACGTTATGATAACTTCGATACTCGCTTTGATGGAATTGATACTTCTGTAGCAGGGGTTGGTGATAATCTAACTGCTGGGTTTACCAATCTACAGGACTTGATGGATCAGTATAATCAGGGAATGAATACCCAGTTTGATACAGTTAATACTGGTGTAGGTAACAATGCTACAGCTTTGTCTAACAACGCTACCTCTATAGGTAATCTGCAAACAGACGTCACTGGTGGATTCAACGACATGGGTGGTCGGTTTGATACGCTAGATACTGGTCAGGCAAATATTCAAGGTGCAGTAGATCAAGGATTTACGGACCAAGCACAAGGCTTTGCAGACGCACAGGCTGATCGTACTTCTCAGTTTGGTGAGTTAAATACCGCCATGACAGAAGGATTTGGGGATACAGGCGAAGCTCTGTCCCAAGGCTTCGGAGATGCCTCTGATGAATTAGCAAGTACTCAGGCGGCTGTTGAACAAGGTCAATCAAATATTCAGCAAGACCTAAGTGACTTTTCTGGTAGAGCGGATACTTACGCTACCTCACAGCTAGAAAATCAGGCTAATATGCAGTCTAACCAAGAGGGTTTCCAATCTAGCTTTGACTCATTTACAGAACGCTATGGCGATGACACTGAGTTAGCTCAACAGTCACGCGCTGACTTGGCTACTGCTCAATCTAATCAGACAGATCGTCTGCGTGAAGACATGGGTACATTTGCTCAGGCTGCTGCTACAGGTCAACAGGCTCTCGGTGATCAGTTAGATGGCGTAGCCACAGGCATGGATACTCAATTAAGTCAGCTTGGTGGTACTGTAGAAAGTGGATTTGTAGATACACAGAATGCTGCTTTGAATGCTGCTAATACTACTAACGCCGCTATCGATGCACAGGCTCAAGCAACTGCTAATCAGGCAGCTAACACTGAGGCAGCTATTGCTAATAGCATCACTCAGATGGGTGACCAATCAGCTAATATTTTATCTCAGATGGATGCTGGGCAAGTTACTGCTGCCAGAGACATGGCAAAACTTGCTGCTGGACAAGAAGGTCTGGACGCTAATATGAGGGCAGACTTTGAGCAGATGGGTTCTGCTTTTGATGATAATGGTTCTCTTATTAAGAACAGCATCGATGCTCAAGGAAATACTATTACCCGCGCTATGGATCAGCAAGGTAATATGCTTCTTAAGAAATTTAATGTGCAAGGCCAAGAGACTGGCTCTAGCCTGATCAATATTGGTCAACGGTTACAACAGCTTCAACCAAAGCCTAATGCTGGTAATACTCAGATGGGTACTACAACTCCACAGGCTCAAGTTGGCGGGTTTGCTTCATCCCCATATCAACAAACTGGCACTCTGGGTATGGCACAACAAATTAAACCAAGCATGGAAAGACCACCCAATCCTTTTGCAGGAACTATTCCAGTCAGTCAGCCTATAGACCCTAATACGTTTACGAGGTAACAAAATGCACCCACATAAAGTGTCTACAGACTGTATTGAACTGGTTAAGAAGTTCGAGGGTCTACATAAACTAAAGGATGATGGTTTAGTCCATTCGTATAGGTGCCCCGCCGGAAAGTGGACTCTGGGTTATGGGGCCACTAAAGGCATTCGCTCTGGTATGAACTGTACCGTAGCAGAGGCTGAACAGCGGCTAATCCATGATTTAGATGAACACGGTAAGATTGTTAAGCGTCTGGTTAACGTACCTCTATCTCAAGGACAGTATGATGCGTTAGTATCGTTTGTATTCAACTTAGGTGGTGGTGCGTTCAAGTCATCAACTTTGCTGAAGCGTCTGAACTCTGGAAATTACGACGATTGCCCTGAGCAGATTATGAGATGGAACAAGGCCAGAGTAGACGGTAAGCTAACTCCCTTACGTGGACTAACTCGCCGCCGTGCAGCCGAAGCTGCTATCTTCTCCAGAGACGCACAGTTGCCCTCTGATGAGGGTGGACCAGAGATGCCCCAGAAACCTACCGCAGAAGCACCTAAGCCTCTCACTAAGTCTAAGACAATGGCTGGTGTGGGTATTGCTGGTGCAGCCACAGGACTTAATGAGGTAGCCGGACAGTTACAGGGGCTTGTAGCCTACGCTGATGGCCTCAAGACTATCTTCCTGCTCTGTGCAGTCGGCGGTATCGCTCTAGCAGCATACGCTAGGTACAAAGACAATAAGGAAGGCATCCACTAGTGTTCATCTTTGGTAAAATAAAGAGTTACATTATTGGTGCATTAGCACTGGCCTTACCCATACTCTATGTCATGGGTCAGGTCACAGGACGGGCCAAGGAAAAGAATAAAGTCCTCAAGGACGATCTACAGGCTCAGAAGAAAAATACTGATTTTTACAAGGCAATGGCAGAGCATGAAGACGATAGCCTTAATGACCGCAAGTCTCTTACTGAGCGGCTGCGCGGGAACGGTCTATAGAACCGATCTGGAAGTATACTGCCCACCTATGGAGCAGTACTCTAAGGACTGGAACAAAGGACTTGCTACAGAGATTGAGAGCCTAGATGAAGGCTATTTCGCTATACCAGTGGCTATAGCAGATTACGCCAAGCTACGGGATCGTATCCGTGCGTGTGAAAAAGAGAAGGATAATTTATAATGGGCTTCTGGTCGGATACATTTGGCGGCGGTAATAGCTTTTCGGAAAGTGTGGCAAATGCTTTTACTAAAGAGGATGGTGCATCTTACGTTGGTGGTCAGCTTGTAGACGATAACACTGGCGCATCAATATCTCCGGGGGGAACATCATCCACAGGTCATACTATTGCTGGAACTATGAACTCTTCTAGCAACGATAATAATAACAGTGGCTCTGGTTCAAATACTTCCTCTACTGCAAACACCAACAGTACTTCAGTAACAGGCCAAGCTCCTACTGGATTTGCTAATATGATTGGCATGGGTGCTGGTGTAGGAATTATTGGTAAATTAGCTGGATGGGCGAATGGATTAGATAAAGACGCGGACCTTACTAGAGAAGTGGACGGATTTAAGGCAGGAGTCTTTGATGGAAGACAGGTATACGTCAGCGAAGGGGGTATGCAGTACTCATACAACTTCCTTGGACTTCCTTACGAAGTAAAAGTAGAAGATGGCAAGGTTATAGACGCCCTGTCAATTCGTGATAAAGATACTGGTCAAACAGGCTATGAGAAGATGGCTCAAGAGCAGCGGGATCAGGGTAATGATGACGGCGCAGATGCTATCATGCAACAGGCTTCTGATAATGCCAGTGATGGTTCTGAAGAGGTAGACATTTCTGCGGATGAACTGGCAGAACGAATACTTAAGTTTGTTGAGCTATCTGGGGTAGCAGCTACGGCTGAAGAGAAGGCGGCTATTGCTGCCGATCCTATGAAGTATCTTACAGACCGTAATCTTAAGATAGAGGACATTGCTCCTACTCTGGATGTTAATACGGATGGAGCAACTCTGGATGACATGGATGATATGGAAGACATTGATGTCAATGTCACCACTGTTGATGATGCTGCTACCGTTGATCCTGTTACAGGTAAACCCGTAGAAACATATACCCCAGATGAGAATGTCATTACAGATGACATGAAGGTAGATGCTGTTACTGGTGAAATACGGGATGAGAACCTTGTAGATGAGTCTGAGTATTTAATCGACATTGAGGCTGCTGCAAATGGTCAAGGGGTTTTAGGTAACGCCCTTAATGACTTTGCCACCCAGAACATTTCCACAGTAATTGATACCAGCACCGCAGAAGGTAAGCTACTGGCACAGGCATTGGGCGAAGGTAATTACACCGACTCCAAGGCCACAGTATTAGGTCAGGCTAAACTAATTGCTGCTGAGTTTAAGGACAGTAACGGCAATGCTCGTATCCCTGCATGGGCGCAGGGCGTAGCGAGAGACGTATCTAAGAGTATTTCCTTTGGTGGTATGTCCGGCACTGCTGCTACAGAGGCAATGGCAAACGCTATTATGGAATCTACTCTGGGCATAGCCGATAAAGATGCAAAATTCTTCCAAACTATTACCATTCAGAACTTGGATAACCGACAAGAAGCCATTATAAACAAAGCTAAGACGTTGGCTACATTCGCCACTGCAAATTTGTCGGCAAGTGAAACTGCTGCGGTACAGAATGCTAAAGCCTTTCTTGAGATGGACCTTACCAATCTGACCAATGAACAACAGGCAGAGGTAATTAATAAACAGGCTATAGTAGATGCCCTCTTTAAGAATACGGAAGCAATAAATGCTGCTAAGTTGTTTACTGCTACAGAGCGAAATGATGCCGCACAGTTTTATGATGAATTAAACGTAACCATTGCCCGTGATAACGCCAACACAATTAACACCTTGGCTAAGTTCAATGCTGGTGAATTAAACGACAACGCAGAATACGTTGCTGAGTTGAAGAATAACAGACAACAGTTTGTTAAGAAACAACAATACTTCATCGATAAATATAATGCAGACTGGAGACAGACAGTAGCCACCACTAACAACCAAATGGCCTTTGATGCAGCCAGTACAGATATTAAGAATGCTCTAGGAATATCACAGGAAGCACAGAATGCTATTTGGGATGATGCTGACAGTATTTTGGATTACATATTTAAGGCTTCAGAAAGTGATATGCAGCGTGAGTATTTATTACTATCCGCACAGATACAGGCACAATCAGGGCAGACATCCAGTGGCAATGGCTTCTTACAAAGCGTGTTACAGATTGGTGGAGCCGTACTTGGCTCAGGGGATAAGCCTTGGTGGTTAGGAGGATAATATGCAGTTTCAGGATGCAGTTAAGAAATCAATAGAGATGTTTTTAGATGGTAAAATGCCAGAAAAAACAGCCGCACTAGCGGAGAGTGGTCAGTTAATGTTTACGCATGAATACTTTGATCTTTTAGAAGAAGAAGTCTTGGGTGAGCCTGTGGAGAAAGAAGAGGAAGTAGAAGATGCGTCCTGATACCCCAATCCCCGGAGCAAATCTATTAGCCGATACGCGGCATTACGCATGGCATAGACCGCCGGATATTGCGGATTATGATCAGGCTGTTGATTTTATGATCAAGAAGATTGACGATCCATATGAGACGCAGATGGTCATGGCGATGCTTCAGATCGATGCACAGATTTCAACTATCGTTTCTACACTTCTATTACAGTCTGTGTCTGTAGGTAAGTTTAGTATTGACTTAGCACTGCTTACCGCAGGACCACTGGCAAGATATATCGAGATTATGGCAAAGAATGCCAACACTCCTTACGAGATGGGTATAAGAGATAAGGATGAGATTGTTATCACTCCTACACTCTTAAAACAGGCGCTAGGGATCGTAGACCCTGATGATGAGCCTGAGATGCCAGAAGAAGAAGAAACCCCTGCCTTAGAGCAGCCTACAGGCGGTCTGATGGCTATGCCTGATGAGGCTGTAGCTCCACAAGATGAGCAGATGGCTATGTTGGGTGGTGTTGAGGAAGAAGAAGAATTGGAGCCTGAAGATGAGCTTTCGTAGTGAAGCCGCTAATGTAAGAAGCAAACTTGCATCTGGGTCTTTTGAAAAGGCCAATCCTGATCCGTATGGCTTCAAGGGCTTTGCGGAGCAAGTTACCTTTGGTATTCGTGCTGACGCAGAAAAACGCCGTCAAGAAGAACTCATGGAGAAGAAGGAAGAGTTTGCACGTAAGAGAGCGGCTGCTGCTAAACAGGCGGCTAAAGATGAGAAAGACAAAAAGAATAGCTCTCTAGCTAATCTCTATCTTAGCGCGAATAAAATGGATGTTACGCCACAAAACAGAGAATTTGTTCTGAATATTATTACGAGTGGCAGCGTTGATAATCTTACTGATTTAAATTCTATGATGTCTCAGTACACCACCTACAATCCGGGGGCTACACCAGAGCAACCAACAAACAGTGCAGATGCCGATGGTTCTACTGACACGACTTTGAGTGTGGATGATCAAACGCAAGATATGCTAGATTTAAATCCTCAACAGACGGGGAATACTCCTACTGAAAATGTTCCAGCGTCAGGTACTCTTAGCTTTAGCGGATCAAAGGGTAAGGATGTTCTTACTATGGATTTAGCTGAGGTCAGATTTGAACTTAGCTCAGATAACCTATCAGAAGAACGTAAAGCTCTACTAAATCGTAGACTGGCATCTTTAACAGACCCCGCCAAGTATGAACCTACAACTTTGTATCATACTGATGGGCGTGAAGTTACTGCCCGTACTGCTGCCGAAGAGACACAGTTTAAAGGAGAAGGGTTCACTCTTGTTAAGGGGGCCGATCCTAGCGAGTATACTAAGAGAACTCTTTATAAAGACGGTGGTTCGGTTGAGGTATTCTCTGCTGAGGAAGAAAAAGCTTATAAGGACCAAGGTTATTCTGCTGAAAAACCCGCTGCTACAGAGCCATTCGTAAAGAGAACACTATTTAAGGACGGTCAAAAGCTAGTAATAACTACCCAAGCTGAATTAGATACAGCCCAAATGGATGGATGGACTGGTATAGAACCAGCTTCTGCAACATCATACAAAGAGCGTACCCTTTATAAGGACGGGGCAGAAGTAAAAGTCTACTCCGAAGAAGAGTACAACAGTTATGTTTCTGATGGATGGGATGCAGTCAAACCCAAAAAAGATACTGAGTTTAAGCAAAGGACTTTGTTCGATAGTACTGGGCAACAAACTGAAGTATTTACTCAGGAGGATATGGATAGGTTTACTGAAGCCGGATTTACAACAGTTAAACCCGCCGCTGTAGAGAAGTTCCAATCTCGAACTTTGTATAATGGCGATCAAGAGGTCAAAGTATTTACAGCCGAAGAACACATCAAATACCTAAAAGAAGGCTGGTCTAATATAAAAACAGCGGCTGAGAAATTTACCCCACGTACTTTGTATCAAGGTGGTAACGAAATCGTTGTTAACTCTCTTGAGGAATACGAAAGCGCAACAGAAAAAGGATTTGGTCCTGTTAAGACAGGCGACATTGAACAGATTATGAAAGACCTGAACGTAAGTCGTGAAACGGCTACGAGAATTGATCAGGGTCTTCTTAAAATTACGACAAATAAAGTCGGAACTCCTGTCGTTGTTGATATCACTGATCCAGCATCTGCTACTCCAATCGAACTTCCCGAAAACTATCAGGAAGCAATGGCACTAGTAAGATCAACGACAGCAGAAAACATTGGAGCAGCCCCTGAAGATATTAATGGGGATACAATGGATGAAGACGGTAACGTCATAATGTCTTCTGAGGAAAAAAAGGCACTCATGGAAGCCCAAAAAGAGCTAGGGTTCCAGACAACAATTGAAGCATTAAACAATCCTAATTCCGCGTTTGGTGTCGGCGGTTGGGGTACTAATATCCTCAACAAGGCAGCGGGTCTTGGTAACGCACAATTTGATAAAGACTCTGCTGAAGCTGAAGCCATCCTGTCAAACCTTCGATTGATTACAACCCTGAATATTACTACAGCATTTCCGGGGCTTAGAGACAGTGTGGCGTTAAGAGACTCTATTTTAGAGATTATTCCACCTACCAAAAAGTTCTGGGTAAGTGCTACAGAAGCCAAACTGGGGTATAATGCGATACGAGATGCTCTCTTGTTTGCAAGAAATGTCCAGAGAAGTAAGAAGGTTGCTAAGAACAATCTGACTAGCACAGAGTACTCTAAGGCCGTTGTTGCAGACTTAACACTCACTCCGTTGATTGATGTATATACGACATTGATTGACAGTATGACGGGTATGGAGACTGTAAGTGATGACTCCACGCTTAATGTTCAGGAAATTCCGCAGAACTTCAGTAAGCAACCCCCCGTTAATACGTCTAGTGATATAAAAGCTGCTATTTCTAATTATCAGGATGTTGCGTCAAAAGGTAATCTTATTATAACGCCCAAGGTATTGGCTGAAGCTCTACGCATCAAGGGATTCAAAGAAGATGAAATAAAGTCGGAATTGGGTAAAGACTACGTTGCACCTTCTCAGGAGAATAAATAATGGCTGAACCTAGATTGGCTACTGTTGAGGATTTACTGGGGCCACAAGAGGCTACAGTTGATGATTTACTTGGTCCTACCTTCCAAGGGGGGGATGCAGAAGACTGGCAATCTGAATCCGATAAGTTCACAGATGAGCTAGATGTTCAGGCTGCAATAGATGCCCGTGATGCTGCTGCTCGTACTGTAGAGCGCGAGAATGAAATACTTAATAGTATAATGAACACGACTGGCCCTACTATAAGTATTGACGGCACTCCGTTTAACATACAACAGGCTATAGACTCCGGCGCATCCTCTACTCAAATCCTTAACTCTATCCTTACTGGGGATTTAATTAGAACGGATATTGATAACTCTCTAGAAGCTGGTCTTAGAGGTACTGCTACTGGCCTAACTAACTTCTTAGGGATGCCCGGAGATATTCTAGGTGCCACAGTGGGTGCTGTTGAGGGATTAGGTCGTAAAGGTATTAACCTAGCAGCAGAAGCTACTGGTAATGTTGATTACACCGTAAGTGAAAATCCACAAGATTTCACATTCACAAACCCTAACCCAATATTTGGTGGGCAATGGATCAGAGATACTCTTAATAAGCTAGGAACCGATTACGTTAACCTAGATCAATTTCCAGATGACCAACGCCCATTCGGTCAGGTTGGCAGAGTCGCTGGGGAGAACGTGGCTCTGGCTAGACTGCCATTCACCTTAGCAAATATGGGCGTAGCAACGGCCAATCCGTTAGTAAAACAGGCTATTAAAGACCCTAAGAAATTTGCTATGGCTGAGACTGGGGCCATTGCTGGTGCCGCCGGACTTGCGGGTGGCGCTGAGGCGCTTGGCTTTGGCGACAATCCATTCGTTATGATGGGTGCAGAAGTTATTGGTGCAATTACTGGCGGTAGTCCAAAGACAGTAGTAACAACTCCACGATTGGCTCTCCAGTTTGGTAAGTATGTAGCGAAGAGCATTGGATCACGCTTTAGCGATAAGGCTACCAATGAACGTGCCTTGAACCACATTCTCACTTCTACTAATACTGCTCGTGCTGAAATACTTAAAGAGATAGAAAACCTCAAGAAATCTGGGGATATTGATCCGGCTATTATCGAGGAGCTTACTGCTCAAGCAGATGCCTTTACTCCAGAACGTCTTATGGCTGATCTTGAGGCGGGTCTTGCATCCGCTACTGAGGGTCGTCCTATGGTTAGAGCAAATCTACCATCAGGAACTCTATCGGGTAACCCTGCCTTAGCAGCTATACAACGTAAGATGATGGGCGACAGTCCAGAGTTTAGTGCGGCGGTAATGAACGAAGTTAGTGCTACGCTTGATAGTATGATGGCGGCATCTGATTTACTGGCACGGGCTGGTAATACTGAGGCTGCTGATGTCTTACGCAAGAAGGCATTCCAACAGGCTATTGATGCCACACTCGCACGATCCACAGGTGAGGTAGCAGAGAGACTTAAGGCATTCTCAGGTACAGATAACTTTAGAGCCTCTCAGTTAGCACAAAGCACTCTGTATGAGGCTAAAACCAATATGCGGGAGATGGAGACATTCCTGTGGGATCGTATTGATAAAACGGCTCCAATTGATGGAACTAATATTCTCAATGCCATCCAAAAGATAAAGGAAGAAAATCTTCTGGACGGTATGACCATAGCTGGTGGCGGTCAGATTGATGCTGTTATAAATATTATACAAGGCAAACTTGCAAACAACATACCCTTAGACACAGGAGATGTTTTAAAATTCCGCTCAGTAATGCTTAACGAAGCTAGGAGCGCAGCGGGAGGCAATAATCCTAATTTTCAACAGGCTGGTTTCTTCGATGCCTTAGCTACAGCGGCTGTAGATGATCTGTCTGCTCTAGATGGCGCGGCGGGAGATGCTATTAGTTTAGCTAGAGGGTTTAGTTCTGAATTAAATCAACGCTTCACACGATACTTCCCTAAAGACGTATTAGCTAAAGAGCCTAAAGGTGGAACTACTATCAGAGGAGAACAGGTTCTGTCTGAAGGATTTGGTTCTGGTGGAGATGCAGCCGCATTGAACTTCGCGGAATTGCGTACAGCAGCTACAGATGCAACTACCTTTGCTGATGATATTAATAATCTTAAAGCACGGGATGAAGCAGAGCTAAACGCCAGTAGTCTTGGAGATAATGGCTCTCGTACAAATGTACCCGCCACTCAATCAGATAACGTAGCCGATCCTACGGATGTTGATCCATCTAAGATGATGCCTACGGATGATGATATTATACCAGAGGTACAGGTAACAGGCATTGGAGAGGATACTTTACTAGACCCTAACAATCCTGTTCCTGAGTATACCATCTATGGAGCCAACAGACCTCGCCCAGATGCTCCTGAAGTAGAAGCCACAGATGAGTTCAAGTTAAACGAAGGCGGTAATAGCACAGAAGTTGTTATCAAGGATGATGTTAGACAAGACCTTGGCGCACAGATGTTTAATGCTCAAGAGGATTTTCTACGGTCCACTGTCTACAAATTACGTGATCCTTCAACAGGACAAATATCTGCCAGACAGATTGATGAGTACTTGGCTAATAACGCCAGACTACTAAACGACTTTCCAAACCTACGTCAGGAATTGATTGGCTACGCTGATGCTGAACGAACAGCGGCAAGGATAGTAGAAGATTTATCCAGAGCGAGTTCCTCTGAGAAACTGCCTAATGCAATATCAGACACACTGACCAGTAATAATCCTACAGAGGCATTTGCTAGACTAGCAGCCGAAGCTCAGGGTCTACCTGATGCAATGACCGACTTCAGGTTGGCTACAATGGATGTTCTGTTTGCAGCATCAAGAGGTGCAGACGGTAAACCAGATTTCGTTAAACTGGCGAACAACATGGGTAAGCCACTCAGTGGACGTACTGGTGATTTAACTATCATGGACTTGATGGCGCAAAACAATGTTATCTCACCTCAAGAGCAAGAGATACTTGGTCAGATGGTTGCTGAAGGTATTCGTATACAGCGATCTCTCACAGATCCTAATGTATTCAATCAAGTAATACAGGGAACCCCAGACATTCAGAAGAACGTAGCCAGAATTATTGGTGCTAACTTAGGTGTGATGTTTGGGCGTGGAGATGCCAGTCTACAGGCTGCTGCAATTGGTTCTGAGTTTGTTAAACGCCAGATCGATAAGTTGCCATTGGCTGCGGATACTAAAAGAGTTGAAACCCTTATGCGTAATCCGGCTCTACTTCTGGAATTACTTTCTAAGAATCCGGCTAGGGCCAAGTCAGGTATGCAGACCGCTAAGGAACTCTTCGCTAAGTATCAGGACAGCGGCATGAGTAATGCTGAAATAGCTAGAGAACTGACTAAGCAGGGAGCCTTAGCAGCAGGAGACGCAGCAGCCCGTAATACTAGGACAGCTACTGTTGGTGCATTACAGGGTGATATTAGAGATGAAGAGCCACCAGAAGTACGGTCACTTGATGAACAGATGATGAATCTACAATAAAGAAAACCCCCTGTAGTGTGCGCTACAAGGGGTTTCCAACCAACTAGCAAGGTGACCACTCAACTTCCCCTTACCCTTAAATATATACTTTATTGTGCCCCTAGCGTCAACCGCTAGAGGGCTTTTTTTATGCTTTATTCACACTTTCTTAGGCCCGTATTAGGGTCATAGTAACAGGCTCCACCTTCCTCTATGAAGTCAGTAGTATCCTCTACAATTTCCTCTTCAGCAACGTCCTCAGATGCAGATGCGTTCAGAATACCGTACCGTTTACCACTGGCTCTAAATGTAGTACAGCCTGAGCTACCGCCATCGTATGCTTCCATGTAAACTCTCTTGAAATCTTCCCAAGAAACATCGTCACCTACGTTGCACGTTTTACTACAAGCAGAGTCAACATAGCGTGAGGCTACGTTTAGAACTTTTACGTGATCAAACACTGACAGTTCATCCGCAGTCTTACCCTTAATGCCAAACTCACGATAGCCGTAGTCATCTACCCGTTCTACTTTAGGTCCATCGAAGGTTTGGATAGTTCTATCGTAGTAATGGGAGAAGACGGGTTCAATGCCGCTGGATACGTTATCGGCTGATAGCGAGATTGTTCCTGTTGGTGCCACAGATAGTAGATGGGAGTTACGAATGCCGTGGACAGCAATAAGATCACGAATATTTTCAGGCAGAGTTTTAGCAAAGTCAGAGTCCATATACATAGGGTTATATAAAGGGAAGGAACCTTTCTCTATGGCTAACTCAACAGAGGTCAAGTAGCAGCCATCTCTGATTACTTCCATGATTGTCTCTAGCTGACGAATGAATCCATCAGAACCATACTCAAAGCCCATAGCTTCGATAGCATTGGCTACCCCAGTCACACCTAGACCCATACGGCGTTTGTTCTTTGCTTCTTCTTCCTGCTGAGGAAGAGGATACGTGGCCCTATCAACAACATTGTCCATTGCACGTACAACATGTGGAATGTCGTTCTTTAACATATTCATATTAAACACATATTTGCCATCGTGCTTAACGATATATTGCGTCAGATTGAATGACCCCAGCAGACAGGCACCATAAGGTGGAAGCGGCTGCTCTCCACATGGATTAGTTGCTGCAATCTTCTCACAGTACCACAGGTTGTTCTTCTTATTAATTCTATCAATAAACAGGATTCCGGGTTCTGCCCAATCCCATGTACTGCGTAGAATATCATCCCAGAGCGCACGGGCAGAGACTGTCTTGTAGACTCGATCTTCAAATACAAGGTCAAAGTCACTGTCTGATTTAACAGCTTCCATAAACTCATCCGTAACCCCTACAGAGATATTGAACTGGGTTAGGTCAGTGCTATTGTTCTTTGCTCGAATAAACTTCTCGATATCGGGGTGATCCACCCGTAGTACGCCCATCTGAGCGCCCCTACGGTGTCCTGCTGATGCGATTGTCTTACAAATGCTATCAAAGATGCCCATAAAGGACATAGGGCCACTAGAACGGCTCTCTAGGCTTCGTATGAGTGCCCCGTGAGGACGTAGAGTACTAAAGTCGTAGCCTATGCCACCACCTAGTTGCATTGTACGCGCTGCATTCTTAGC
>Ga0098055_1001217_pt1 | contig 14140 bp, 15 predicted proteins | sample 17_taG_FD_75107 | JGI IMG/M metagenome (GOLD analysis project Ga0098055, IMG submission 75107) | Marine viral communities from the Subarctic Pacific Ocean - 17_ETSP_OMZ_AT15314 metaG | ecosystem: Environmental > Aquatic > Marine > Oceanic | place: Pacific Ocean | collected 2015-01-18 | reverse complement strand
TTAAATTTTCTATCCCTTTAGTTAGTTTAATCTTATTTTCTCCCTTAACACTTCTTCTATACTTTCGTAATTGTTTAACTAATTTAGGAACATCTTGGTCATCACAAGAACAATCTTCTGGAAACTTTTCCAATTCTTTTTTAACTTGTGTCAAATTAATTTGAAATGCTTTAGCCATATTAGTAGAAATATCATACTCATCAGAAAGAGGTTGAGAACTTAACCATTTTTCAAAATTCAACTCCGTTTTTATTTCTTCTTTTTCGTCTTCTAATTCGGCTAACTCGCGGAGTTTATCTCCTGTTTCTCCTTTAAAAATTAAGACCAAGAACACCACCTCCTATTACATTGACAGGTTTTTCTTGCCTAGAACTAAAAATGTCTATATCATCTAATAATATAAAATTATCTAACAATTGATGTGTAGCCGCATTTGCGAGGGCAAGCCCCATAACCAAATCGTCGTGCGCGCCTACACCTTCAAACCTTCCGCTGTCGGTGATGGCGAACATTGATAATTCCTCTAAAATGTTATCTGTAACCCTTTTACTTTCTTCATTCCCTCTTGGGAATATGATTTTATGGTTTTCTATATTCATTTGTAAATTAAGGATGATTTCCTCCTTCTTCTTTCTAGTAGTGGTAAAATCATGAACATTGAGGTCGGTTTCATTACGAAGTTCCTGTGTAAAGGATTTAGCGAAAGTGTTAGTTTCTAAGAAAATAGACTCAGGTTGAAACAATTGTCCTATTAACTTTAACTTATTAATATTCTCTCTAAACTCTACGTTCTTTGAACGGTCAACAAATACTACTGTTTTGTTTTTATTGTCATCTACTTCAAGAACTATAATAACATTGTAATCACCATCGGTAGAAATAGCAGGGTCAACCCCAACAAAATATTTATAACCCAATTTCTTTCTTTGGCGCATAAGTAATATCATATCCTTTCCTGCTTTTTTACATTCATCTAAATGTTCAGGATTAAAGAGAGAAGTCCCTGTTGATACTGGAATGCACATATATTCTCGCGTGAACTTCAAAGAACCCACTTCAGATTTACGTTGCATTAGCGCATCATAATTCCATCTTTCTGGCCAAAGGGCTTCATTTAATTGATTGAGACAAGGATATTTTCTAACAGTATATGCTTCATTTTCTTCAAGTTCTGTAAAAATATCAGTATATGTAAAGGGTGTTCCAATCATTCTTAATGATGCAGTATGGTGAAGAGTTGGAATCATATCACCAAAGAACCAATCAGTTACACGTTTAATACCATTAAGACTGAATTCTTTTAGAGGGTCATCAATAATAATTTCTTGAGGGTGAAGACCACGAATCTGAGAACCTACTGAACGTTCAAGAATTGAATTGCCATTAGTAAGAGTAATGTTTCCAACAGCCCATCCTCTACTTGGTCTGAACTTTTTAAGTGCAGGTTTATTGAATAACTTATCAATATCCCTCATGTGAACCATAGTCTGCTTATGGTTAGAAGAAATGTATAGCATTTGAAATGGGGGCGGCTGGAACACTAAATTCCAAACAGCCCATGAGTGCATAAATACAGATTTTCCGTGGTCACGGCTACAAATAATAACTGCACGTTTTGTGTTATGCATCATATCTAACCATTCTTGATGGAATGGTGTAAAATCGAACCCAAGAATATGTTGAAAGAAATATGGGAATGAAGATTTAGAAATCTCCATATCCATCTCGGAAGCAAAATCTAACTGTTCAATTTCCACTTTCACATTCCCCCCACGCTTTAATGATTTCTATTAAATCCTTTAAAGTATCTGAAAATTCTTTTCCGTTACGTTGTTGTTTAACTTTTGATAACCAATAAATGCGCCAAATGTTTCTTTAATAGTATCACAACTTTCATTTTCAATTACTTGCACTAAACCTTCCATATTATCTGCTTTTACTTTATCACCACGTTCTTCATATCTCCTTTGATTAGAAGACGCCCAATCCAATAATTGATTTCTAGCCTGTTCACAACAATGTTCTTTTAAAGAACTTTCATCTAATTCAACCTCTCTCGGTTGGTTTTCCCAATCTGGCATTTCATCATCATAACCAGATGTAAAGGAAAAATTTTTCCCTTTCATTCTTTTAAGATAATCTTGCCACCCTTTAGGTCCACGTTTTTTAAATATATCTTCCCAACTCATTCTACCAAATCCTCATGTCCTCTTTCACCTAGATAATCTCTTGTGCCAAATGTTTGTTCTTCGGGGTCAGACTCATAACCAGCCATTCTATCCATTAATGCTTCTCTACTTGTCCAATCAGTTCTAGGATGATAATCTGAAGCATCAGGTAATTCTTCATTTTCTTCAATAATAATATAATAATATTCAGGAACGCCCATTACTCTAAATATACCATCATAAATAACCATTTCCCCACCATATAAATTTCCTTCAACAGTCCAAGGTTTAGGATTACCAATTTTCATTTCTTCTTTTAAAGCATTATGCGCTTCTCGTCTTGAATTGTATGTTTGCCCTTCAGGTTTACCAGCAATTTCATACCAATTACCAGCCATTCGTGAAGTCCCGCGTTGTCCTGTAATCCACAATTTAAATTTTTCTGAAGGACCTTCTTGTTCTTCTTGCTTTTTACCACTAGGTGGTCTTGGCTCATCTTTATGCCACTTCTTGTCTTTTAGTATATTTTCCCAACTCATCTTCTTTTCCTCCTTCCTTTTGGTTGTATATTTTTCCTTTGAGACTGTCTTGTTATCTTTTTGGTCTTCGTATCTGTAACACCTGTTATCTTTTTAAGGAAAACAGATTTCTCTTTTTTATGTTTATCATCAACATTAACTTGACTATCATCATATCTTTGCATTAATAGTCTATAACCTTCTCTTCCTCTTTGTCTTGGTAATTGATTTTTATCTTCTCCTAAAATTTTCCTATACATAAATTCATATTGTAATAATTTATTTTTATCTCTTATACTTTGCCCACCATAAAAATCAGCAAACTCTTTCAAATTTTGTGCCCATTGACCTCGTTCTGAATATAATGGTTTCATATTATTTGCTCGCATATATTTTTCAAATTGTATATTTCTCACCTTTTCATTGTTAGAAGTCATACCCATACCTTCAGTATCTAACATAGCAGGATGAGATAATATATTATCTAACCCGTCATACATATCTTCCCAATTACTTTGACCAAAATTAGCAAGTAATTCATGGGCCGTCATATCATACGAATCAAACCCTTCAGATTCATGAATTACATTCCCTTCTTTATCTTTCTCTTGATATGCCAAATCTGAGTCCCAATGTGTAGCATGAGCAAGTTCATGTCTAATAGATTCTAAAAGAGTTGTCTGTATTAATAGTTCTTGAGTCTCTCTAGTAAGTTTATGCCATTTCATATTTTTCTTTGCTAGGTTATGCTTAACTGAGTCAAATAATCTTTTAGGGTATATTGTTAATTTAGCCGTGCCTAATTTATTTGGGTCATTTAAATTTGCATCTGCAAGTGAACCAAAGTGAGCCACTTCTTTATTTTCGCCACCTTCTCTACTCATATCCATAAAAACATTTAATTGACCGTCAGTTAATAAATCACCTGCTTTCATGGCATCTGCATTCATCATCATAGTAATTTCTTGTATGATTTGGGCTCCTTTTTGGTCAAGTTCTGGATTCTCCCAACCAGCAATTTCAGATATTGTTTCAAATCGCTCTCCTGTTTCTGGATTTATTGGCCTTAATTCTCTAGGATATACTGGCGGGGTTTCTCCTTCCATTCTTCTTTTATAACTTATTGGTTTATCTTTTCTTTCTCTTTTTAATCTTCGCATAAGTCCCTGTTTTTTATAACCAAGTTCTTTATTATTAGGGTCAATATATTCATAATCATATTTTTGTAATTTACCACCATTAAATGTGATTCTAGGGATTTTTGATAAAGTCTCATAAATTATACGCTCAATCATAGACGTATCAACTTCTTTCTTTAACGTATCAAACCACATATTATCACCACGATTGTAAAACATTCCACCAAGTTAATTTCTTCTTAACGCCCCAAGCGCCACCATATTCCTGACTAAATTGAGTTTTAACTTCATCTGGAATTTCTGGCCACCCTTCAGTCGGGTTCATATCATATCCTAAATCACTTCTAGATTCTAAATAGGATTCTTGTTGTTCAGGGTCCCGATGTCTAAACCCTGCAACTTGTGGAATACCTTTGTATCGTTTCTTCCGCCAATCAAAGAAATGCTTTCCAGAACCTGAAACTTTACTTCGTAAGGCTCCAGTTTTCAAATAACCATCTTCCAATTCATATGCTGAAATAGCAACAACTTCTTTTGTTTTCTCATCTCGTCTAATTAACCAACTAGATAAGCCATACCATGAATCAAACTTGCCACCTGTCCTATAATTATTCTCCAATTTATTATCAGGATTAGACTCATTCCACATTTCAATAGCGGTTTCCTTTGTAACAGGAAGAACTTTTAATGTCATTATCTGCACAGCCCCTTAATCTCATAAATAACATCTTCTGATAAACCATAGTTATTTGATAGTGATTTGAAAGAATTTGGAGAATACACAATGCCAATTACATCAGTAGCATTAACATCTACTTTATATTTATTTTCCATTTTTGTAATAATATAATTCATAGCATCTAAATCATTAGTTGATAATTTAGCATAAACAATCTCTTTATCTTTCATCATCCTTACTGCATCATGGCATCAAGTAATGCTTTAGCGAATGTGGGAATATTATTTATAACATCAGGAGAAGTTAATTCAAGAATACCATCCTTTAACTTTCTAAACTGCTCAGCCTGTTTTTTCATTCCAATTAATTCCCATTCTCTAATTAATGTATTAAACCTAGAACCCTTTAAAAATTTCCTTATTGAATACACAATTGATTCCGACCAACCACCACGATTTTCCCAAGCATCATACAATTCACCAGCATTCCATCCTGCTAATTCATGCTCATTTAATTCTTTCATTTTTTGCCTTGCTGTTAAATATCTAGCAAATTGGTCAGCAGCAAACTCGGCTGCCCATTTCTTATCCAATCCCCAATCTTCAAAATCTTCTATTAATTCGTTTAATACCTTCTTATATGCTTCAGTATTATGTCTAGTTTCTTCAGAAATTTCATTCTTCAATTGGCTTTTAATATTATTTAATGCCACATAATTTAAATTATCCAACAATTGTTCAGTCATCTCTTTTTCTTTAGCAAAAGTAGGATTTTCACTAAAAGTTAAACTCATTAGAGTATATGCCCTTGCGTCTGTTAAGTCCGATTTAAAGCGAGGAAGTTCCTCATCAATCATTAAATATTCTTTACTTAATGGGCCAAAATAATATTTATCTAAAGCCTCTTTTAAAACACCCCACTTCTGACTAACATCTGCTTCAAGATTCTTTCTTTCTTCAGGTTTGATACCTGCTTGTTCTCTTCTTACTTTTAATCCAGTTGATGTTGGTTTACCTTTAGAACTAGTAAAAGATGGACCACTAACCATTGGCCCTTTTTCTTGACCAACATCTTTACCTGCTTCTGGATATTTTGGACTCATAACTACGGCTTCTTGTCCTTTGAATTCAAATAATAAATCAGATAACCCTTTAAAGAAATCACCAGTTACATCTTCGATATCCATTATTGAGGAATTTAAATCGGATTGAGTATAATGGGTTTTAACCCAATTGGATATAGGATGATGGTATTCTAGTTCTCTTGAATTATCAAACACTTCCCTTTTTAATTGAGCAAGTTTGGTTTTCAATTCAGTTTCTAAATCACTTAACCCGTTTTCCTGCGAGTATTTTAACCACCTATTAAAACGCTTTTCTATATCTGCTAATTCAAAGGCGTCATTAACATGGAAATTATTTTTGGCATCTAATAAAATATTATAGTAAATAGGGTCTAATTCAGTAAACTGTTCTAATTCTTTCTCAAGGTCTTTTCGTTCTAAATTATGATGAGGTTGGCGAATAGAATGTTTTACATCTGTTACTCTAGATTTAGCGGGAACATCTTCTTCTGAGTCACGAACAACTAAAGCAGTTTCTTTTGAAGGTTCTCCAGAATCAGGATATGGCCCATATTGAGTAAATCTATCTGAACCTCTTTTTTGTCGAGATGCATCAGTTAAATCTTTCCAACCTTTGGGGATTCTTTTACTTGTTCCTAATCCTCCACTTACTTTCGCATTTCTACTTTGCTCTAACGCTTCAAATAAATATGCAACCCAATCGCCTAATCGTTTTCCAACGACCCAAACATTTTGTCTTTTAGCAGGAAGTGATAAAATATAATTTGGAGGCAAAGGTAACTCACTAGCAATTTCCTTTAACCCATCCTCCATACCAGACTGAGCAATAGACGTTTTAAAATTCTCAACCGCTGTAATTACATCGTCATGATGTTCAGAAATCTTTTTCCAATACTGATATACCTTTTTTCTATTTTCAGTAATACGAATGTTAATAACCCCTCTAATTAATTCTTCAGGAGCCAAATTAACTTCTAATTCTTCTCTAACATCTGCACCCCTACTAATCCAACCATCAATTTGGTCAATAATATCATCTATCTTTTCGTCATCACCTTTAACAAAGAAATTTGAATGTTGAATCTTTAAGTTCTCAAGCGAAGCCTTTACCTGCGACCATTTATTCAACTTATTTTTCTTTAATGTGACCCTATTTGAATTAAACGTATCGTCTTTAAACATATTATAGGTAAGACTTTTACCCCCATAATTTATTGCACTTTTAATCGTGGAATTAAATGTAGATAAGAATTCATCTTTCTGTTGGGCTTCAGGACTCTGAGAGCGTTCTTCTTTAGTTTCTTCAATTAACGCATCTAATTCATTTGTGGGCATAGTTTTACTACGACGAATTTTATTTCTAAAACTTCTTAATTTTCTTTCAATTTCTTTTTCAGTAAAACCACCCGTTAGGATTTCTAATATATCATTCTTTAATTTTTCTCTACCTTCAGTCATTGCTTCCACCTCCAAATCTTAAAAAGCCTTCTGCGAATAATAACGCATAAATCGTATCATTATATTGTAAATATTCACCTTGTAATCTAACCATCTCATCTAATTTATTTTTAACCAACTCAACCACTCCATTTCTAATATTAGTAATAATGGCATCAATAGCCTGATAAAAAGTATTAACTAATTCAACAACTTGTTCATCATTGGGATTATTATTTAACGCACTACCAATCGAACCATCATTCTGTAATAGTCTTGTCATATCAGACTTTTCTAAGACCGCACGTTCTGTTGTTAAAATCTCTTTAATTAAATCAAAAATATTAATATTATCTCGCAGACTAACTGCGTAGTTACCTGTTAAATTTTCTAATTCAAACTCTTCGTCTATAACATCTTGAAACATAATAGCGATTGATTTTCTAAATGGGTCTGTAAATTGTCTTAAAAATGCACCTTCATCTTCATCACCTGCTTGTAATAAATCACCAAACAATATGTCATCTTTTAATTCTTCATTCTCGTCCTGAAAATCAAACCATTTTTCTACTAATTCATCCCAAGCATCTTCATTATTTTTAGGCTCAGTATTTAATATTAATACCTCATGCATATCTTTAGTCCTAGTAGAATAAACACCTAATCCACTAGGTAATGCTCGAATTGGAATTTTTTGACCGCGCATACTTGGCATAGAATCAATATGCCTAAATCCTAAATCATCATCTTGAGGGGCTTCACTTCTAAATGCATTATAACCATCAGCCCAAATATTATCTAGAATGCTCTTGTATATCCCCGGTTTTGTTAAAATATCTACAATAAAATCTCTAAAGAGTTTTGTTGAACCCTTTTTATAATTGACCATTTTACTTTCCATTTGTCTAAGAATTGCTCTTTCCTCCCCAATATTTTTATCAAACCAATTATCCATTGAAGTGTTAAAATCTTTTCTATTTTCTGCTCTTGCTAAAGGAAAGTCCGGCAAAACTAAACCTAATTGCCTCTCTTTATCTTCTTTAGTATCTATCCCTTGATTAATTTCCCAAGCGGCTTCCATAATTCTTTCTTTAATCGCACCACGATTAACAGCCTTATTTCGCATTACACTTGTTAATTTGTCTGCTAATCCTAAATTACTATCATTCAAATCATATTGTAGAATGCCCTTAAAAATCTCTGTAAATCTTCTATAATTACCTCTTCTAGTTTGCAATATATCTAATTGTTGTATTTGAAATGGGCGAGTGCTAACTCTATTAAGTCGTCTTGGTCCGAATCCTCCAACTGCACGAACAGCATTCCCCGTTAAAAGAGTGGGTTCTTGAATGAGAGTTAAATATTCAAAAGCCTTTCCTGTTGTAACATCATTTACTACATAATTTTGCGATTCTGCTACGTCTGTATAATGTCTATACATATCATTTAACCTAGGATATTCTCCTTCTGGAATATTCGCAGCAATTGTTCTGTTCGCATCATCACCTAGTTCTCTTCTAAACGCTGTAATATGCCTAGCGTCATTAAAGATACTCAACGTTTCTTCTAAATTATCCCAATTAATATCAACATTACGATTAATACGTTCTGCTGCCTCGTTGAATATATCTAATGCTCGTTCTCTATTCATATTACTAGTTTGAGAAGCACCGGAATCTGTGTATAATTTATCCTCAAATCCTTCCTTTAAAATATTAAACGCGTTTTCTAATTGTCCACGTTTAGCCGATTCTGTTCGCCAATTTAAATCAGGATTTACTTCTCGCACTTGACCCCATATACCATTAATAAAATCATCAGCATCTCTTCTTAATGAATTAGAAAATGACCTATATCCTTGAGGACTTTCATCAACAGTAAGTAAAGACTTCATCGCCTCAACCCAACTATTTAATCTAGCATCTGGCAATTCTAAAAGTTCTACCCAATCTACCCAAGTTGTAGGGAATTGACTTTGTTTTAATAGAATTTGCCAAGTCATGATTATTCCTCCGTTACAATTCTACGTAATAAGTCTTTAACATCTGATACTCTAATTGCTTGTTGAACTGTTCCCTGTGCAAATTGTCTCCAATAACCTTGATTATAAATATTCATCATCCAATAATACATATACTTAGGCAGAATCTTATCCGTTGCTAATACCTTAATTCCAATATAACCTTCATGAAAATTATCTAATACTTCCCCAACTTTTTCTGCATCACCATGAACTCTTCTAATCCAAAAATCAGCATCACGAAAATTAGTTTTTATTCTAAAATTTTCACTTTTTAATATGTTTTCCCAAGTCATATATTTTTTCCCCATATTGTATAACGTGGTAAATACTGTGCATATTTAGATAACCATGTTGCTAATTTATCAATCATTAAGATGCCTCCCATTGAGCCATAATAGTATCATGGAAAGTTTTTAACGCATCTTGCGCTTCCCCTAAATTTTCATAATACGTTTTTAAAACTTTTAAAATAACAATATCTTCTTTATGTGAAGGGTTTTCAGTTATCCATTTTTTGAGGTCATGTATTAGTCCCTGAAAATGCTTCATGCTACTTTCCGCCATTAATGCTGCTCGAAGAGTATATTTATCACCTTCATCTACTTTTTTAATGCTATCTTCCCAACTCATTGTTCATCACCCCAATACCATTCGTAAATCTTATCTATAACGTCTTTGTTTTCATTCTTATGGTCGCGCCAAATTTTCTTTTTCTTTTTTAATGCTTTGTAACCTTCGAGTTGAACATCCCAATAATCCCAATTAAGCATACTTATACCAACCATCGGGCCCAACTCATTCATTTGGCCCCCTTGCTACATAAACAGATTGAGTGGGTTTAGGGGTTTTTGGTTTCATGCCCCCCACTAACTCAAAAACATAATCTTCGTGTCCTTTTCTAGTAATAACAGTTCGACCATTAAATGTGCCAAGAGTTTTACTACGATTGTGAGGTTGCCAAGAGTCATTTAATATTTCTACTTCAGGAGAATCAATAGGTATTTTATAAATTCCCTCTTGGAATTTAGGGGCAAGAACACTATCAATAAATGATTGATAATCAGTTTTCAATATATCTTTCCAACTCATTGTAACTTCCTCTCCATTTCTTTTCTAACATCCAACCAGACATTAGGGTGTTGTTGTGCAAGAACTTCCTTAACAATTTGCATCTGTGCAATAACGATAGTATCTTGTCTTTTGTGAATAAGTTTTCCTTTGAACTCCATAAGATATTTTAAACTCTCACGGACTTCGCGGGCCAACTTAGTTAATGAATCTAATTCTCTAAAATCTAAATTTTCCTTTTGGAAAAGTTCATCTAATTTTATATCCACTTTCTGAATATTTCTTGATAGTAAATCTATCTCATCAATCTCTTTCTTAGCCAAAATCGCTGCCGCTGATTTCTGAACTAATGGTTGTAAATGGGATTGCATATGTAATCTAATCTGTTCTGCTGTTGTTCCTAATGCTGCTGCTAATGCACTAGGTTTTAATGTCCCATCGGCTAAACCCTGTTCATACATTTCTCTACCAGAATCAATACATAACTTACATCTTGGATTAGATTTTTCTTCATACTCTCCAACATGATTTCGCATATGCCTACTTGTTGTTCCTGAAGGCCAATCCATTTGTGTATCTAAATCATCGGGTGTAATTGATAAAGCATTAATAGCCTGTTCTTTTTCTTCTCTATCTTCACATTGACACATTCGACAATGTTTACGTGTTTTCTTACTCATAATAATCACACATTCCCTTGTTGAAATTCATTTCCTTCAGGTTCTTGGTCTAAATCAACCATTATATCACTAATTACTTGATTCACTTCTTGTTCCCATTGTTTCATTTTTCGAGGCCATTCAACACCATATTCTAATTGCCTTGCAGTAAATTTTCTTCGGCTTTTATCTCTCTCCGAACGACTTTGTAACAATCTAGTAAGACGAACAGTTTCATCTTTTAGTTCATTTATCTTTTTATTATAAAATGGTTTCTTTAAGAAAAAGGCTTTATACCTTTCTCTACTTAAATTATCTAATTGCTCAATAGTTTGGTTTAATTTTTCTTCCCAATCTAAATCTTGCTTGTCCATAAATGTTTTCATTCTCTCTAATTCATTCTCAAACATTTCTACTACTTCTGGATGAGTATCTGCGGTAGGTTGCATCCTACCTAATTCATCCTCTTTAAAGGGTGCTTTTCTTAATGTATCTTTCCAACTCATATTAATACCTCCTTAAATAATCTGACCAATGGGATTTAGGCATTTGGGATTTAAGCATTTTCTTTTCAGGTCTTGCCCAAAAAGGAATTTCTTTTCCTTCCTTCTTCAATCGCTTAATTTCCGCATCCCACAAATCCTTTCTACTTTCTTTTTGATTAATAGGTTTCTCTAAGAACATACCTTCTAACTTTCCGTGCTTATGGGTATCTAAGAAATTGTTAGTAGTAATAAGTTCGTTGTTTTCTATATTCTTAAGAATAGTTCTAAGTAATCTAATTGAAATATTATGTAAAATAACCTGTTCAATTTCATATCTACCTTGTAGATTTTTCAAATTTAATAATCTCAAGAAAGCATCTGAATCTTCTTCCCCGCCATCATCTGCAACATCAATTGGTGTAATTTTAAATGCACGATTAATAGCAGCGAAATTTACCCACAATCTATCGAATGCCTTTTCTTGAGTAGAATCTCTATAAGAACTAGGTTGCTCTAGTATTTCTGTTAATGTTACTAAGAAGGAAGGAATCTTTTCAATAGTCTGTCTTTCAAATTTACCTTTAATTGGATATTCAGGAATTGTAGCAATTGGTCCAGAACCACCCTCAATAAACTCTTCATACTTTTTCAATATAGGTAATAATCCATTATTTATACCTTTAATATTTTTAGTTTCAGATGCTCCTTCACCAAACAATGCTTGCCAAAAAGGAGGTTGTGCGTTTCCAAGGTCTTCATCATAAAAATGTTTAGGGACAGCAGAAACATTTTCTTCTTTACCTATTGCTTTGCGATGTTTAATATACAAAGGTGTTCTATAATGACCATGAACTTTTACCCATTCAGTAGCACCGTCTTTACCCACTACTGCTGGAACTGTAAAGGGAATATTTTGCGGGTTAGTTTTAGAATTTTTACCACCCATTCTACTTAAAGCACCAATAAATATATCCATATCATCAATAACCTTTTCATCAAGAAGGTCTTTTTGTTTTACAATATCAACTAAGTCTTGTAATAATCCATGAACACCATCTCCAAAGTCACCAACACCGGGCCTTTTAACTTCTGCTGTTACGTGTTTTTTGAGGAAATCAAATAGATTGTTTGCACCCTTTTGACCAGTAACCCCCAAATCATCATTAGTAACTTGTTTACATTTATCTATCCAATTTGCCAACTCATCAATTACATTTTCAAAATCATCAACATAATCAATTTCTACTGAATCACCATTAGGTAATTTTGTTGTTTTCTTTTCCTTTTTCTTAGGCTTAGAAATTTTCTTTTTCTTAGCCTTCTTATCATCCTTTTGAATAATAAACTCATCAAGGTCATAAGAATAAAGAATAGATTGCCAACTCATATTAATCCCTCCAAAAATCAGGGTCATCTGGAATAATAAGATATTCTTCTTCTTTAGGTTTCTTTACTTTAGGCTTCTTTAGGTTCTTAGGTTTTTGAGCGCCTTTTCCATAAGCCATATTAGTTATACCGGCTTTACCACTAGTAATAGTCCCACCTTCTTTAAGAGTGTTAAACCAATCATCAGTTTTATTTAACATTTGTGCTTCAGGCAAATCTGCGATTGGAGCACTTGAATCCGGTTTTTCACCTCCAAATGTAGTTCTTTCAGACAACATACTATCCAATTTATCAATAATAACCTTTACTAATTGCTTTACGCGTTGGAATCTATTTTGAGCAGGAGTATGCTTACGTCTATTCCTTATTCCTGCTGTTGTTTCCTGAATGATTCGCATCCTATCTAGTAGACTTGATTGTAATTTTTTTATTGCTTGAAACCCTTTATGATTCGGTGATGAGCCCACAGACTCGTGAACAAGTTTATCTGTTTGAATTGTGCCAAGCCATTGTAAAAGTTCTTTTAATTCAATAACAAATGACTTCAAATTAATATCATCATTTTGAACATAACCCTCTTCCCACGGATAGAGGTTTTCAAATTTTCTAGCATACTCTAACATTTTATTAGTAACTGCTTCTAAGTATTCTTCATCACCTTCCCATCTATCAAAATTTGGGTCATCTTCTTCAGTCCATTCATCAACTTTATCTTTCATATCAATTATTGATAATTCTTTAATTGTAGATAAAACTTCACGATGCATATCTTTATAAATTGCTAACGATTCGGGATTATCTCTAAAAACATTAAAATCCTTCCTAGAACCAACCGTGCTTTGAGCGCGACTTCCGCTAAAAAACGAATAATTCTCTCCACCTAATGGCCCTTCATCCATTATACCCATTATAGTCATTTGAATAATATCACCAATTGCCAACTCAAGAGTCGCGTTACTTTGCTGGCTCATATTTCCTGAGCATACTTCTCGACGCACCGTGCCGTCAAATCCTATTTTTACCTCTTCATTATAATTAGTAGTTTTATCACTCCTAACCATTAATTGCCAACATAAATTTCGCCAATCATGGCTATGATTAACTGTGGTTTGATACCAGTATGCCGAATACCCCCGCATGATGGCATCACCAGTTCTTTCAATAAAATACTTTGGTTTTACTGATATTGTTACCCCATGTTGATTGTCCTTCCACATTACTCTATCACCGTGTGCTTCTTTAAGTTCCAATAATGTTTCTCTAACATAATCTAATGCTCTTTTATGTGAATCTGCACTTGCTTTTGGAACTCTTTGATTTCCACTTGTTTGCGTTGGTTCTTTTTCATTTTGTTGGTGTTCTTTAACTTTCTGTTCTAAATATTGAATTAACCCTTTAAATAAAACATTCGCTCTATTTGCTTCTATTTCATGTTTCTTATCATAAATATCACTATTACACTCATAGTAATTTTTCATATGTTCTAAACCATCT
>Ga0098055_1001207_pt1 | contig 14183 bp, 20 predicted proteins | sample 17_taG_FD_75107 | JGI IMG/M metagenome (GOLD analysis project Ga0098055, IMG submission 75107) | Marine viral communities from the Subarctic Pacific Ocean - 17_ETSP_OMZ_AT15314 metaG | ecosystem: Environmental > Aquatic > Marine > Oceanic | place: Pacific Ocean | collected 2015-01-18 | reverse complement strand
GAAAGATTAGTGTTTAGTATTTGCCTTACCTACAAAAGTGAAGTAGCTAGGAATGAACTTGAAGCATATTTAGACAAATATTCCAAAATATGTGATTTCAAAGTAACTATGCAAACATATCACGAAGACTTATTAGGTGTTGGTAAGGGTAGGTATATAACAGAATCTAACTACGATAATGAAGATTATGTATTGCAGATAGACTCACATACTTGGTTTTGTGACTTTTGGGATGAACATCTTATTCGTATGCTAGACAAACACGATGATAAGACTATTCTCACAGGTTTATTGCCCTCCTATGAGCCAAAAGGTAGATATCCACTTGGTAAAGGTATATACTTCGCAGAGTTTGTAGAAGAAAGAACATACTGTAGTTGGCTACCTAACTGGAACCCTAAAGAAATAAAAACAGATGAAGAGTATTTTGATAATAAGTTTTCTGCACATTTTGCTTTTGGTACAAAAGAATTTGGTAAATACTCGGGATTAAACCGTGATTCTTTCTTTTGGTCTGAAGAACCAATACAAGACTACAATTTAAAGAATAATGGTTTTAAGTTAATAAGCCCTAATATAGCTTACCCATTACTTTGTCATTTATATTATGAACATATTCACGAAGAACACGGAAAAAGAGTAGGTATTGATAGTTTTCTTTCACAAGAAAAAGCAGATTATTTAATGAATGTGTACGACAAAGAAGTTTACGATTCTTTCTTTTCTTCTTCATCAGACTTAAGTAATTCATAGTCGTGACTGATTTCTTTATCGCCCACAATACTTTTAGGAGCTCTATCAGTTATCTGACTTTTCTTTAAAAGGCTATATTCTAAATCGTAGTTATTGACCATACTCTATGGTACTATAAAAATACATTCTCCCGGGCATTCTTCTGCTGCCTCTGTAACTATATCTTCTTGACCCTCTGGAACTCTTGCTAAGCCTTCTGCACCTTGGTCATTACCATCAATAGCACTAAATATTTTAAGTTCGCCAAAGTTACCAACACTCTCTTGAACATAAGCTAATCCATCGTTTTTCATAGTAAAAACATCTGGTGCTATTTCTGCACAAAGGCCGTCACCTGTACATAAGTCTTGGTCTATCCAAACCTTCATTTTTTACGATTTTTTCTAGTCATATCTCTATACCCACCAGTCATTTTACTACGTAATTTAAAACTTTCGGTGTCGTTATTTTTGTAGTCCTGCTGTAAAAACTCTGTCACTTCTAACTTGTGTTCAGACCTTTTGAAGGGAATGACATGTAGAAAGGGTGTACCTCTTTGTAGTATCCTATCTCCTTCGCTGTGCCAGATTCCCGGAAAGTTTACTTGATGAAAATTATCTGTTTCTACAATCCCGGGGAATAAACTAAAGTCATCATTGGGATGTAATAGTGGTGGTATGAATAACATTGACCATCCCGGAGGTGTTTCAAAAAACCAAGGACTTGTAAACTTTACAGCTTTTCTTAAATCTTTCCTCTTAAAAGGATATGTCTTAAACTGATTTTCGTCGTGAAACTCAATTGTGCTACCTATACCTCCATCGTGATTAGTTTCAAAATGAAAGTCCTCTCCATGCCTTTGAATTAATATGTCAGACCACAAAGGTATAATGTAACCCTCAGTAAAGTAATCAACTACTGCGGGACATTTTTTAATTGTATGTGATGACCACTTCTTAAGTATTGGTCCTAGAACAGGAAACGGTTTATGGTCAGCTCTTGGTAAATCCATAGGTAGTTTCTTAAACCAATCCGGTATCATCTGACTTGCAGGAACTGGTGGTGCTAAATCTACTAATGCAGGTATCTGCGTATAGAATCTTATATTGTTACCTTTTATTGAATTACGCCACTTCATTATTTATCTCCTGTAAAAAACCAATGTGTAGGTTCTACAAAATGAACAAACAACTGACCTACTTTATTTGTCTGCTTATTTGGGAATTCTTCTCTCCAATGTTCTTGGTCTTCACCATAGAATGCTAAACCTTGATTAGGTTCTAGATAATATTCTTTATCCTCTACCCATAGAGACCATGGTGTTTCTTGATATAAACATACGTCTAAAGTATAGGTACAAGCATTGTTGTCTTTATGTTTTGGAAGTTTTGCTTCTTCACCTTCATAGTGTGCAAATATAGAGTAACTATGCTCTAAGGTATCGCTGTCAAATATTTCTCTAGCCATATCTCTTAGTGGTTGTACAAAATTTTTAAGTGGTAACCATTCAAAGTCATTAACAAAGTATCTACCAAAATCTTCTGTATATAGAAACCTTTTGTATTGTCTTTGACATCTTGATACTAGTTGTTCAAAAACTCTTTCTGGGAATACGTTATCTATTACTTTAGCTTGGAGAACCATGATTTTTTAGGTAGTAGTGTTTTAGGTCTTCTCTCTAATGCGTCTGGATATAACATATTTGTATCTCTGCGATTGACAGAAGATTGACTTATTTGATTCCAAGCTTTGCTAAATGTTTCATTCCATTCAACATATTTAATCTTTACAGGCTTACTAAACAGTAAATTAAACATTACAGTATCGTGATTTAAATTTAGTTCTAAGTTGTTCATATCTGTCCACTCAAAAGCCCAAGATAATCCTCTTGACCAAGAGTGTATAGGCATAAAGCCCGGTATAGTGGATACAGGTAAGTTTTGACCAGCATTCCTATCACTTGGGATAACATCCATCCAAACTTCGGGGTCATCTGAGAATAACATTATAGGTAGTGCAACCTGCAATACAGGTTTATCCGGAGAGCCCCAAGCTTCTTTTTCTTCCATAATTACATCATCAAATGGTCCATGATGTTTTACTGCACCATAATAACGTGATGAAGTTGTCCATCCTGCAAATCTATCTACTTCATCAACAAACTGATTTTTCATCAATTCTATTTTCACATGTGACCATGGAAAGTACACTTCAAACATTCGGTTACGCATAAACTGTGTAGATACACAACCATTAGGTGCTTTTACAAACTTACTTGGTGTCTTAAAATTTATAGGAGGACTTACTCTAGCTTCATTGTTTTCTAGTTGTCCCCACTGTTGGTTAGGTCTAGGTAAAGTAAATGCTACTTCTGGCATTTCCCTGCTTATAGTACTTAGCTTTTTAGACCATATGTCTGTTAGTTTTGGTAACTGATAACCGTGTCTTGGTACGGGGCATTTACTCATAATATTCCATCCTTCTTCCATCTTTTTTTGTTTTGCTGGGTTAGCCAACGATACCAACCATTTTGCCTAGTTCTTTCAGCAGCTCTACTCTTAGCATAGTATTCTTTTTCGTCTTCATCCATCTTTCTTGACTCAAAATTTTCTAAGTCCCAACCGTCTCTTTTAATAGGTATTACTTGTATTAAAGGCATACCCTGTCTAAATATTCTTTCACCTCTACCATGATATAAAAATGGTATGTTCATTTGGTGGTAACTATCTGTTTCTACAACACTAGGGAATATTTCTATTTCCCAATGTCTGTGATACCAAGGTTGTGTAATAAGTACAGACCAACCCGGAGGTGTCACTATATCCCAAGGATTAGCAAACTTTAAAGCTGTGTTAAAAGATTCTGACTGTATCGGTAGGTTACCTATCGATTGTGGTTTATGATATGTAATTGTATCTTCAAAAGCGTGTTTGTTGTACCAATTAAAACCAGTCTTTTCATCATGGCTTATCTTAAGGTCTAACCATAAAGGTATGATATAACCACTGAACATAATATCTTTTACTGTAGGACATTTTTTCATTGAGTGGTCTTTATAGGGTACAGAGTTCCAACTACCGTCTTCCCTCATCTCTGACCATTCTCTTTGTAGTTGTTTGTAATACGCAGGTATAAATTCGCTTGCAGGTTTAGGTGGAGCTAAGTCCACATACTCTGGGCTTGAAGTAAGGAATTGAATTTTATCATCGCCGACTTTATGTTTCTTTACTTCCAATAACCTACTATATTCTTTGGCCTCCCACCATTTTTTCATTTTACTCCATTATTAAGTCTGCTACTTGTATAGCTTTTAACAAATCATCATCAACATCTTTAAATGTAATTGTATCATCATTGTTCCAGTGAATAATTTTTATAGTCTTACCAAGAGCATTTAGTTTTGCAACAGTAGCGTCAACATCATCAATGAGGTCTGGTATCCATCTAAGTATGATTTTCATGTTAGGATTGCTACTAAGTGTCTCACTTGCACCATCAATAACGTCTAATTCATTACCGTTTGCATAAACAAGCATTAAGTCAAGTGTTAAATCTAAACTGTCTACGGTAATAACTTCTACAGATTCGCTTGTGTCACCCATAGCTTTATTTATTGCACCACCAGATTTGTTGTCTTCAAAGAAGACTAAATCACTAGTTCCAGCTGAAGAACTACACATCTTGTTAATGTTTGTACTTTCCGGAACATTGCTTTCTAATAAAGCAAACCTATCTGATTGTGGCTCTACTGATGTTACAGTAGCTCCTTCTTGAACTAATTGTTTGGAAGATAATCCAAATCCTGCACCAACAATTAAAGCATTATCAATATCCGGTGCATTATGAAATAACCAAAATTCTAAAGAGGGATTTATGTGACCTATCTCTTCTACTCTTGATTCGTATATGTCTGCGTTGTCATAATCAATTACAACACCACATCTAAAGTTTTGTCGTTCTATAGCCAATTTTGTTCTACCTCGTTCTCTAATCTACCAGAAGGGAATTGAAATCCATTTTTAGTAGAATTTCCTAATATGAAATAATAATTATCCGGTGTTGCGAAATTAAAATGTAATCTTATGCTGATACCATCTACTGACTCTACTGAGTGTTTAACGTCACCACCATAGTAAGCTACAGCTTCTTCATTTTGCAAAAGAATCTCGTCATCTCCGTAACTTAATTTTAGTGGAAATTCAGAAAAGTAGTTGTATAGTATTGTATATTGTGCGGGACCAGTATCAATATGTGGTGATTTTTCTACACCAGCTTCATACCAACTTAACGTAGCAAATGTAGGCAATAAGTTGTGTATTTCAAACGTTTCTCTACTTTTATCAGTAAGAACTTTATGATATGTATTTAATTCTTCACATAGCTTTACCATATGAGTTCCATCGGGACTTTCATTCCACCCAGAACTATGCGGTGTTTCATTATCTAACCAATATTTAAGTTCTTCTAATTGATTACCTTGAAATAGGTTTGACATTTTAATTGCATTTATATATTTACTCATTGTGGCATTGCCTGTTTATATATATCCGGCATGTCTACAAGGTCCATTGGATGTCCTAACCAAGTAACAACTGCATATTTATGCCCACTAACAACAGGCATAGCTTGGTGCGTGTAAGCATAATTGCTAGGAAACAAAACTAAAGCAGGTTTTTCTGGTTTTATCATTTCATCAAAATGATGAAAATATGTTCCGCCACCTTCGTACTCATGTGGATTTAAAAGTATTAAAGCAGACAAATATCTAGGTATATGAGGCGCATAATCAGAATGGCCTTTGTACTGTTGTCCATTACCATACTTTAGTAACTGATACCCTTCATCAAACAATATAGGAAACTCATACTTCTTTGTGTAATCATTTACATAGTGTTGCATTCTTTTTAACAATAAATCTTGTATATTTCTAAAGTCTATTAACAGTTTTTCTTGTCCACTTTTAACAGCGTCTCTGTATTCCCTAGCTTCTGTAGGGGCGTAAGCTATATCAGAAATACTCATTAACAAGTTACTTCTAACTTCTCCGCCTTTATGTCCTTTACCTATGCTTGCGTCTTTAAATCCATAAGTTAAATTAGACTTATCTAAGGCTTCTGCTGCTTCTATAATTTTTTCAGCTTGTCCCTCTGAAAAAAAATCATCATATACTTCTATAACTCCTGCATACTTTTTCATCTTAATTCTCTCCCTTTAACATATTTCATATCTACTCCCGCTTCTTCACTTGCTACATCATAATGACTTGCACAAGAAACTAAGAAAGCAGATTTTCTACCATTTAATAATGGTGTTGTAGCATGTGAATAAACAAATGAACTAGGCATAATAACTACACTACCAGCTGGTGGTTTGTAAGGTGCTGCTTCGGGAAAATATCTAAAATCTAATGCTCCACCATGAAAGTTATCATTTAAATAAGTAAGTGCAGTAATTCTTCTAAAGTAAGGAGCAGGGTAGTGCTGATTAGTCTTAGGATTTCTTGTAGAGTGATTATCACTATGATAAGTCATATGCTTAGGTGGTCTATATGTTATATATTGCCAGTTCTCCATCCAATTAATTTCTCTAGAAACTTCTGGAAACATCTCTAAGTAATTAGCTATTTTATCTAGCACATTCTTTTGTACTTGTTTTAAGAATTCTTTCGACTCATTCCTTTTAAAGTTATCTTCTGGGTTAAATCTTATTGGTCCATTAGCAAGTACTACTGATTGAACAGAATCATTTCTTTTAAAATCTTCTTCTGTAAGAGTAGGAACCCATGCGTCTACTTCGCTATCCATAATGTCTATTACCCCGTCTGGAATTTCTAGACAGTTTTCCCACGACCAGACACCTTTTACAATTTCTTTAGGTTCTACTCTTTTCCATAAATTATTCTTCTTCATAACTTTCATAAATAGATATTTCGTGACTATCTACTTCTTCTCCATCTATTGTTACAATTAAATCATACCATCCGACATCTAATCTTACATGGTCAGTATGGAAGAAATTAGGACCAATGTCATATTGCATAATCCATGTATCAGCTTTAACCTGTTCTTCACTAGGGTTATCTAAGTTTTTAGTCCATACTTCACAATGATATTGAGGTAAGTTATCTCTATCAGCAAAGTCATTTATGTAAGCTACTTGAAAATATACACCACTAGATTCGTTATTAGGTGCGAGCATGTGTTTAAACTCGGGTATATGTACCCATTGAGCAATACTAGGGTCATCAACATAATCTTTTATATTGGGTGAAATACCAGTATGTACTTCGGCTGTTTTATTTTCCCACTCTTCTTTGTAGTCTTCTACTTCATCCCCTTCTGGGATGTAGAATACTGTTCGCATATATCCTCCCTAAGTGATTACGCTAGTGCGTTTAAGCTGTCGATTGAAGTTTTAAGATAATCTATTGTTGCGTCTAATGTAGAACTCTTTGTAGCTTTGTATGCGTCAACATCTGCTATAAAAGCGTCCTCATCAAAAGCTGCGATATCTTCACCAAGTTTATAAAGACAGTTAGCAACTGCTTTCTCAAGCATTTGTTTTGCGTCATCTTTCTCAACTTGCAATGCGTCAGCGTCTATTGATATATCCATATCATTTTCTCCTACTGTATAAGATTTATTTAATAAGTATAACAACTGAATCCTGTTTACTGTGTTTTTATAATATTGTGAGTACGGCTCCCATTTTGTTACCCATATCTCATCCTCTGGTATGACTATATCTTCATAATTAGCTATATCATAAAATATCCTTATCTTCTCATCTTCTACAGGAATATCATTATCTCCATCACCATCTAGGTCTTCACTACCAATAGTTGATATACCTACTACATATATAGACGAATAATCCGAGGTTTTATAAAGGTAAGGACTTGTATTGTTTATATAAAATTCTGTTTTAGGAAGTATGTTTAAATCAATCTCCCATTGATATCCCTGCTGGTAACAAAATACACATAAGTTAGTGTGTGTTAGTTCTCCATAATTACAAAGTTCCATGTTATGTTCAGAAACTCCGTCTTTTCGTTTAATGTACCATTGTAATTTTGTATTATCTCCTGTATCAATATCTACGTAATCATTGCTACCAAAAGATATTTTTGTTCTGGGATAATCGTTTATATAATCTGCTAATTCTTCATGGTCTATTTGCTCCATATTATGGAAGTAATACCAAAGGTCATAATCAGATTGATTGTTATCAGCTCTGCTGTAATGAATTCTTACAGTAGCCATGCTAAACCTTAAATGTCTTGACTGTACCGGAAGCGTATCCTGTTACGTCGGTTAGAACTCCTGTTAAAGGTATGTTTTGTGAAACTATAAATATAACTCCACCACCAGTAGTTGTTTCACCACTAGCTTCTATTGTCCCATAACCTTGTATTTTTCTAGCACATAATACTACAACTCCTCCGCCATAATTGACAGAGTCTCCTGCTCCTCCGATTAATGGGTCTGGTGTAGTTTGTCCAGCGTGAACAACAATACCTTGTACAGCTAAGTCTGGATGATTAAAATATTCAGCACCTTCATCTGGAGCTGTTGCAGTATATCCATTACCATTTCCTCCTAGGGAATTGGTGACGGCCGCAAGACCTCCGGGTTTTAAAGTACCGGTAGTTGAAACGCCACCAACTCTACCTATCTTTGTATCACCTTGATTAGTTGATGTTGCAGCCAAAGCTAAAACATTCCTTACAAATACTCTGTACCCTGCGGTATCTAAAACAATTCCGGGGTCTACAGTTAGGTTGTTATAAAACATATCTCTTGTAAGAGATGTGTTAGATGATATTGTTACGTTTCCATCCATACCAGAGCCATATATTGAGTCTGGTATTACATCAAAAGTTTCAAAGTCTGTAGGTATTGCTGCATTTCCGTATTCTATTATTGGCATATTAAGCTCCCGGGTCTGTATCGTCTGCGTCGATATTGTATACTGTTACGACTGTTCCTGCTCCTGCTGTTCCTGTTCCAGCAGTTCCTGCTGCTGCGGCAAGAGTAAGTCCAGAAGGTAAAGGTTTAGTTCCTGTAACTAGGACAACTGTTCCCCCACCTGCGTTATATCCGTCTGAAGCTGTTGCACCAGCCCCTCCAGCACCTCCTGTATGATAAACAGTAGGGTTTGTATTAGTAGGGTTTGTACCATAGTTAGTTGGATTAGAGCCATAGTTAGCACCGTAGTTAGCACCATAGTTTGCTCCAGAGTTAGAACCATAATTAGTTGGGTTAGAACCGTAGTTAGTTGGGTTAGAACCATAGTTTGTATATGGGTGTGAGTGTGCGTAATGATAATGATAAAAACCTGTTGGTGTGTTATTAGCTGTAAATCCATGCCAGTGATAATGTGTATGAGGATTAGAACCACTATATGAATAGTTATTTCCCGGATGTGTATTTGAGTTACCCGGATAGCTATAGCCATAAGAGTACCCGTAAGAATACCCATAGCTATATCCATAAGAATAATTATTACCGGGGTGAGTATTTGTATTACCCGGAACAGTATTACCCGGTGTAGAAGCGTCCGGTGCAGGCGCACCCGCTGTTCCATCAGTACCAGCTACAGATTCATCTGCGTCAGCTCTTACTGTTCCGTCTCCTACAATAGTCTTTGCTAAAACTAAAACAACTCCACCTCCAGCTGCTCCTGTACCTGCTGTAGCAGCATTTCCCGGTGAACCTTTTCCTCCATCAGCTTGAACAGTTTGATAATCAGCCCAGTTAGAGTCTCCTCCATCTGCACCGTCTGCGGCATTAGCTGTTATTGCTCCGTCTCCTCCACCAGAACCTCCACCTATAAATTTATAAGTTCCTGTGTCCATATCGATAGCATGTCCAGCAATAGCGACAGAGAGGTTAAACATTTCGTTTTCACCTTCGAAAAATTGATTAGCGTCGTGTGTATTTTGGTCTTGTGAACCAGATTTACCACCTAGAGTATCAGTTGCTGCTGTACCTTTTGCAAAACCACCTTTAAGAGTTCCAGCAGTTGTTTTAGTTGTAAATCTACCAATTCTTGAAGTTGCGTCTGCAAATGTTAAAGTTCCACTGACAAATACGCGATAACCATTTGTATCCAACGTAACACCAGCGTTAATTGATAAATCACCATAATACATATCTCTAGCAAGAGTTGTATTAGATGTTAAAGTTACATTTCCGTCTTGTCCAAATCCGTATATTTCATCTCCGCCAAGTCTATCTAAAAAGATTGGCTCTGGTTCAATAATAGGCATTAGGTCACCTCTACGCCGGAAACATGTATATTTACAGATGTCGCTGCTGAACATTTTGCAGCTACTGAAGCTGAAGCAGGTATAACCATAGCTACGTCAATAACTGTGGTTGAATTTGCTTGAACAGTTACATCGCCAAAAACGATATGTTGGTCGCCAGTTGTATCCCCGGAAGGAATAACTTTGACTTCTACTGTTCTATCAGTTGCTGTATAGTTCGCTAGCATAATATTCTTAATAATGCACTTGTTACTGTTACTGAAAATTTCTGCTTCAGATGTTCCAAGCGCAGTTACTTCTGCAAGTTCTGCTGCTGTATATACCGCCATTTATTTCTCCTATAATCCCATCCACTGAATTGCTTCGGTAGTATGAAGCTGTTGAGCTTTTACCTTAACCATTGCACTAGCGGAATTGTCGTATAACATTACTAAATCATTATCTTCATCTACATCAATAGATGTTCCGTCTGTAAGTCTTGTTGCGTCTAATACTAGTGTTACAGCACCAGAATCAGCACCTCCGTTTAAACCAGAAGTAGCTGCTGTAGTAACACCTGTAACGTCACCTTGTTCTAAAACTTGCCAACTTGACCCTGTATAAACCTGTAAACGTGAATCAGTGCTATTGTATATAATCATTCCACTAGCTGGTGAAGAAATTGCATTTCTTTCAGTAGTGGTATAGCTAGGTATTAATGGTCCACCATCAGCTGAGCCAGCTATGAATTCAGATAAACCATTTGAGTCACCACCTGCTGTGGTAGCTACTCTAATAAGATGTTGTCTAGTCGCCATTGTTATATCCTTTTAATTTAAAGTAATTTTGGGGTCAAACTTAGAATTAATTATTTCTTTAACACTTCTCCCACTAGAATTATTATAGTCTAAACATTCGTCATCAATGTTTTTGTGTAAGTATTCCATTATTCACTAGGTTTCGGATTATCAGATTTTACTTGTGCAATATGGTCTTTCCAAGTTGTTGTGTCGTTTAAAAGGTCTTTATATTGCATATCTAATTGGTCAGCAATAGAACCATAAGCTTCTTGCCTTGCTTGTATGTAACCAAATTGTTGTTCTTCCCACTTACTGTTAGCCAAGTCTATGATAGCTTGCTCATAATCAGCAACGGTAAACTCTAATTTTTGTTTATTAATTTGTTTGTATAAAGGTTTAGCAGCGTTTATTTCTGCTGTTGCCTCTACTGTTAGTTCTTCTAATGTTGCCATATCTCTCCTATCTTAACATACATTATTGTTCGATTTGGTAAAGTCTAAAGTTGCCATATATATCTCCTATTCTAACATAATTTTACTTAGCCAAACCGTAAAGGGCGAAACCGCCACTTGATATGTTGCCTGTTGGAAAACTAAATTCTATACCGTCTCTAGCAGTTCCTGTGACTGATAAAAGTCCTCCACCTGTGCAACCAGCAACAGTTGCAGCACCATTTATATAGGCAGTTTCTTCAAAAGTGTAAAAAGCATAACCAGTAGTTGAGTTCATATTGAATAAATAAACTGTTCCATTACCTGTTTCCCCTGTATTGTTTCCATATCTAACACCTCTAAAATATGTTTGATTAGTTGATGGGAACTCTTCAAAACCCCCGGAGTAAGTTTCAAGTATTTTCCAAGCGTAATCATAATTAGCACTTGTGTTTGGTGTTCCATTTTCTGTTAATCTCATTCTTATTTCTTTGTCATCTGTTGCTGGTATTACATTTGAATACTGCACCATATAAACATCATAAGAACTATCCCACTTATCATCTCCTAAAGTGACACTTGCTACTGCCGATGATACAGTTACTTCTTCTAATTTTTTTAAACTGCCTGCCATTATTCTTTCACTCCGTAAACGTTGATTTTGCTTGCATTAGTTGGGTTAGTGCTTGTTAAAAACATATTGAAACCTGTAATGCTTGTTGTTTCTTTTAATACTGCAACACCTTTCCAACCTGCCTCTGCACCATTGTGAACATTTGCAGATTGTGAAGAAACGAGTGTATAAAGAGATGAAGAAAAAGGATTAAAAACTTTAAAATTACCTGCATTTCCTTCGGGTGGTAAATCTGTAGCACCTAACATACCTGTAATTTTGTCTTGCCCTGTGCCTTGTGTTTCAGAAAATCCTGTATACATATTCATTAATAAGTATGCATAATCATAATTTGAATTAGTAACGATTGAGTCACTTGAATTAATAAACCTTAAATGTGTATCTTTTGGGCTACTGCTATCAGTAGTAAAGTTATAAGTGACTTGATAAATATCATAATCAGCTGAAAAAACATCTGTTACAGATATTGATGAACTAGAACCATCGGGAGTAACAGAGGTTATGTATTCAAGTGCCATAATCTAACTACTCTCTGCAAGTCCATAAAGGCTCGCTGTTCCTGTTATGTTTCCTGTGTTAGGAAATATGTTGAATGCATCGTTAGTTTCAGCAACTTGACTAGTTCCACTACCGAAGTTAAAAGCTACTGTGTTTGCAGCTTCTCTGTCACTATAAGAACTGTGGTTAGTTTGATAACTATATTTAGTGCTTGACGCAAGATTATAGTAATAAATATATCCACTAAAAGAGTGACCACTTGTTGCTACGTTAGCAAGATTACATATTTGCATAGCCCACATAGAAGTTGACTTATATTCTGAAAATCCACCTTCTCCATCTCCTCTTTGTTGTGCGTAGTAATATCCACTATCTCTAAAAGAACTTCCACCATCATTAGAAAATCTACTAAATAGTCCTACATCAGCAGAGCTACCAGTCAAAGTATAAGTTAAAAAATGAACATTATAACTTCCTAAAGAAGTGAAATCTATTGAACTGTCAGCACTAGCAGTCTGAGTTTCAATTAATTCTAATTGACCCGAAGCACCAGCTCCTCCAAGAAGTCCGAATCTTGCACTACCTAATGGCATATTTACCCCTAACTAAAAGCTTGTTGAACAGTAAGTAAAGGTGTTGCTGCGTCAACAAATAAGAATGTTATAAGGTCTATAGCTCCACTTCCTGTGCTGACTGTATATCCTGCTCCAGCTGCTGTTTTAGCAGTAACATCAGAACCAGCATTTACAGTTACAGCATTTATTGCAACAGTTCTATCTGTGCTATCTTGTGTAATTTGTAGTGTAAATGTTGATACACCGGAGGTTGGGACATTGGTAAAGTCTATATCTGTAATGTTTTCTGATAAAGTAATTGCACCTGTATTGCCTGCTGACATATCTATTGCTACGACACTAGAAGAAGATGTAACAGTTTGTTTTGTTTCTGAGTAAGCTTTTAGATTATTACCTTTAAAATCAAACACACCTGTACTAGAAATATTTAATCTTTCTGTACCAGCAGTAGCCATTTTAATTGTGTCATCATCAGTAGTATCTTCTACCTTTATAAATGTATCTGTATCGCCATCTCTAAATGTTGTTGCAGAGTTTGAAGTTCCTGTAATATTTATTGGGTCTGTTGTTCCATCAGCCAAAACTAAGTCTATGTCTGTTCCCGATGTTCCAACATTAGTAAATTCTATTGGGTCTGAACTTGCATTTGCAAGTGTAAGAGGCATTTCATCATTAACACTGAAGCTAACTGCTGCTGCGATATTTGATTTAGCAACTTTCTTTAATGCAGAAGCACTTGTATCAAATGTTACTAAGAAGTCATCTTCTGCTGGAGATGTATCTTCTGTCAAAGTAGTTATAGCTGCTGTTGTAATTCCTGTAGCATTACCTTCAAATGTTCCAGCTACAAAAGTCTCTGAGCCAACTGTCCACTTGTCTGTACTTTCGTTCCAAATAAGCGTTTTGTTAGTGTCGTCACCTCTCTCAATTTCAATACCACCATTCTCTGAAGCAGAGCCAGTTGCATTGGAATTAAGAACGATTTGATTATCAGCTAGATTAATTGTTTCTGTATTTACAGAAGTTGTAGTACCAGAAACTGTTAAGTCACCAGATACTACTAAGTCATTGAATGTAACATCGGAAGTTGTAGCTACAGCTTGTCCGATACTGAACTCACCACTGCCGGAAAGAGTTACACCAGTTCCTCCAGTTAGGTATGATTGAACTCTTGCATTTGTATAATAAAGGTTTGAAGAACCTTCAGTTACTTCATCAGTATCTAATGTTGCATTTACCCAAGCACTACCACTGTATTTGAGT
>Ga0098055_1001206_pt1 | contig 14185 bp, 27 predicted proteins | sample 17_taG_FD_75107 | JGI IMG/M metagenome (GOLD analysis project Ga0098055, IMG submission 75107) | Marine viral communities from the Subarctic Pacific Ocean - 17_ETSP_OMZ_AT15314 metaG | ecosystem: Environmental > Aquatic > Marine > Oceanic | place: Pacific Ocean | collected 2015-01-18 | reverse complement strand
TGCTGTCTTAGCTGTCTCTGCTGCATTCTTATAAGTTAATGCGTTAGCTTCACTAGCAGCACTAGATGTGGCACTAGAGGCACTAGCCGTAGCTGAGGTAGCTGCATTCGTTGCAGATGTTGCAGCGTTTGTTTCGCTATTAGCCGAATTGGCAGCTGAAGCAGCGGCATTAGTTGCACTTGTGGAAGCTTCAGAAGCCTTAGTTGTAGATGTGTCTGCATTAGATATTGCAGTGTTCTTAGCAGACACTGTATCGTTATACATACTTACATATGCATCAGTGATGTCACCACTATCACCCTTTGGGCCTTGAGGGCCTACTACTGTGTTTGTGTAGTCATCATTATCTAGCTGTAAAGGGTTGCTTGAGACTGGTGTCCCTTGACCACGATCAATAGCCATGTATTTATCTCCGTACTAGTGACTGGCCAAAATAGAAACCGACCACAGCGTTAATAGAATGAGGTAGCCAGTTAGGAGTAACCATTCCTTGAAGGGTAACGAACTCAGTAACTGTCTTAGTTGTGTCTATAAATAAGAACTTAAATCCCTCAGTTACTTCAACCGGAACAACCGTTTGAAAACCGAGCAAAGGAGCAGCTAAAATGAAAGCTGCCATTGACATGAAGCAGACAACTAAGAAGCGTCTAATCCACTGTGCGTTAGGGTTCTGATGTTCCCTTGCTGCCTGAACACTACCCTCAGAGGCCTCAAAACGCCGTAGGAGCATCTTTTGCTCTTCAGCCTTATCCTTACGTGCATCTGCCCAAACTCTCAGTAGAGCGCCTAATAAGGTGCTCCCTAAGAGGGTGACTGCTTCTAGTGGTAATCCAAACATGATTAGAGTGATCCGTGATTATCGAGTACCTTCTTCTCCTGTGCCATGTGCTTAGCTCGTTTACGTTCCCAAGAGAGGTACGTACCAGCAAAGGCAGGGTCAGCAGGGTTAAGGGCTATATTAGGTGGAACAATAAACATATGAGCATCTTCTCTACAGACCTTACACTGCTTCGGGCCTTCCCGTTCAGCGATAGGTGTTAGGTGGTCTGTTACGTGATCGTTGGAGCACTTATACGAGTAGATTGGCATATATTCACCGTTAGGTAATTAATAGAAAACGGCCCCCATTGCGGGGGCCATTGGTACGTCAGCGAGTGCCGACAGTGGTTTAGCTAGCAGCTACCTTAAAGGCAACACCAGCGTTATCGCGTAGTTCAGCAACACCGTAGATAGTGTCAGCAGTGAACAAATCACCCAAGTACTCTTGCTTGTACTGAGTTTGGCTACGAACACCCATTTGCTCGGCTAGAACAACAGCATCCTTGTGTACCAAAGCGCCAACGCGGTTAGCGTTAGTGTCAGTAGTAGGTGCGTTGTTGGTTACGTATACGTCAACGCCATATACACGACCAATCTGACCGTTCTTGATTGCTTCACCAGTACCAATGAAGGCCTGTTCAGTGAAACGGTTGATACCCAACATGTCGCTCTTAGCAACAGGAGGAAGAATCAACGCACGATCGTTCATAGGAACGTCATCGTTGTCCAACTGAAGCATCAAAGCACGGATACCAGCATCAGTGATGTCAGCAGCAGCGCCTGAAGACCAAGTAGTACCGTCACCTTCAAGGAAAGTGCCACCGTTCAGTGCTTGAATAGCAGTGAACAAGTCGTTGTCTACCTGAGTAGCTAGAGCGAAACCAGCATCATCAGTATAGAAGCGACGCATTGAAGACAATGACTGCTTCTCTACGATATCTTCGATCATTACGGAGTATTCGTAGTGCTTGTTGATGGTTACGATTGCTTCAGCAGCAGTATCGGTGTTTAGGGTCACTTGAGTGGAAGCCGCCTTAACGTTGGCTGCACCGCGCCCCGGCTTAGGGATGTGAATGGAATCGCCCTTCTTACCAACGTGGTTAATACGGGTAACAAGGTTAGCTAGTACAAGGCTCTGCTTGTATGCTGCGATTACTTCGTCTGACCAGATCTGTGGGATAAACTTATCCGCAGTAGTCAGTGTTTGATGATTAGTACCTAGTGCCATTTTATTTAACTCCTATAGTTATTTGACACGATCTTCGGCGTATGCCATCAGAATCTCGTCTGACATGGCGTTATATCGCTCCGGATCATTAATTTTTAAACGGATGAGGTCTGCGCTACGGTAAACTTTCTTACCTCCAACGGATTCCCCTGATGACCTGCTCTCCGTACGACCTGTCTTGAGTGCTCGTTCTTTGGAAGCCTCTTTCGCCGACTCCACCTCCTTAGTTTTTGATATGAGCTGTCGGTCTTTCCAAGTGGAAAGAAGTTCATCGGCTGCATCAAAGTCGTAAGCATTAGCCTCTTGAAAGAGTCGTTGACGGATTTTACTCTGGGAAACCCATTCCTGAAAGTCAGCAGACTCAACTACAGTCTGTGCATCAGGATGTTGCGTCTGAAGCTTCTGAAGGGTCATCTCATGTTGACGTTCTTCTAGTTGCTTCTCGGCTGCCTTGATCTTCGGATTATTCTTGATTTTTTCTTCGATGTACTTATCAGGATCATCGTAGAAGTCAAGAGGGTCTTCTTGCGGACTGTCGGCTGGTTGATTTGTCTGTGTCTTGATGAAGTCTTCGGTGAGCTTACGCAGCTCTCCAATCTCTTGTCCCTTACGGCCCAGTTCTTTTTCTAACTGAGAGTAAGAGTCAACGATCTCTTCTACGGATTTACCTCTGAACTTATCCGGCACTTGATACTCAGCTTCAGCTTGTGTCTCTACGACGGCTTCTGCTTGTACTTCTTGCTCTTGTTCTACTAGTTCAGTAGGTGCTTCAGGTTCATATGACTCAGGGTCAACTACAATGTTATTTACCATATCGGTTTGCTCCGTCCTTTATAGGATTGTGGAGTTAATAAAATGACACTTCAGAGAGGAGCCTTACGGTTATTCCTCGTCGTCAGTATCTACTTGCTTTGTCGTTTCCTCTAATGTGATCAGCATGCTGAGGACTGACATCTGCCCTTTAACGAAGTTAAGGGTCTTCTCATCTTCAATAGCCATTATGTTATTAATCGATTCAGACATATTAGTTAATTCGCCGATAAGGTCGGCCCACCCTGCTGTCGAAAACATATCATAACGATCATCAAAGAATGCTCTATCATCTTTCATCTGTTACTTTCCTTGTGCCTTAGCTCGCGCATTCGCTAGGTTTAGGATAGTCTCAGACTCTAGATGCTTCATTTCTGGTATGTTACGTACAATCTCTGACTCGATTGCAGCAACTTTCATCTGTTTCTCTTGTAGATCCATTGCCTTCTTCTGTAAGTCAAGGATACGTTCATACGCATCGTTGTCTGTAGGCATCTTCTCGGCTGCTTCTGCTTGTTTCTTATACGCATCCGCTAAGGTTTCTTGGATCTGAGCGCCTAGTAGCTGTAGCTGGGCTTGTGCCTCTGCCATAGCCATCTGCTGGGCTTGTTGTGCTGAAGGATCAGGCTGCATCATCTCAGTAATAGACTGAAGCATCTGTTCACGGTTGTTTAGGCTAGAGTTCTCGAATACAGACATCAACAACAACATGAATGGCTTAGACTCCGGTGGGAGCATAGACATTAACTGGATAGTCTGTGTGTTCTCTAGCTCCTTAGCCATAATACCCATAGTAGAATAAGGGGTAAACTTATAGTCAAGGATAGGATAACGCTTGTCATCCAACTGCATCTTACGCCATACAATCTTCTCGATAGCAGGGATAAGGAAATCTGTCTGGAAGGCCATCAAGCTACGCTTCTGACGCTTAATAGACGCAGAAGTAAGCATGGACATGCCACTAGCTGTGTTATTACGTGGGTTAGAAGCACCACCTGTAGCGGAATCCATAGCGCCTGTAGCCATCTGAACCATACGTTCTAGTTCAGCACCCTCAGAGAAGGTGTGTGCAGACAAGTTACCGAAGTTAAACGGTTGGATTACTGTACGTGGATCACCATTCGTTAGGATTGTCTTACCAGCCTTAACGTCTAGCTTAACTCCACGAGGTAGTTTAGTGGCATCCATCGCCATCATTGGGTGTGTAGTCAATGCTAATGCATCAATACGGCTACGTAGCTCAGCATCTAGTGCCTTCTGTGGGTTATAAGCCTTCTCACATACACCACGACCCCAAAACTTGTTAGGTACACGATCCATTTGACACGCTACGTATGGACGATCCTTCATTAAGTAAGGATTTTCCTCTGCACGTAGTACAACAGAGTCATTAGCGATGGTTACAACAGATTCTACTAGCTCATCGTCATCGTAATCGAACTCATCACCTAAATCAGACATAGCTGATAGGTAACGCTTAGGCACTAGACCCCAGTATTCGGTAATCTTAACCTTATCGTCTTCGTTAGCGTGATTTTCTTCATTAAACCCTAAGTCAGCACGGTCTACAGAGGTACTGCTGATGGCTACGTCTTCATAGACACCATCTTCGATACCCTTAACAACGTGATAACGGGACTTAATAGTCTCTGTAGCAGCGCCTAAGCCACCGGATACGTTTAAGGCAGCAGGATCGATGATAAATTCTTTAGGAGATACTGCTTCTATACTCACTACGATACGAGGAACGTCAACTACTTGTGCCGCTGTAGTTAGAGTACCTTCTACGGGCTGCTCTAGTGCTACTTTCTCAGTTGTCTCGTTAACAATTACCTTACCGAGCATAGTACCGTAGATGGCACCGTTGAGGAAGGACTCACAGATAGCAGGTTTAACACCATCACGCTCTAAGTCTTCCTGTAGTACCTTACGTAAGTAGGCTACATCTTCAGGGTTCTCATCTAGGATGTCATCACGGATATCAAACCACTTGTCACGACCGAAGGTAGCTTCTTCCAACTCAGACACAGTTGCTTCAACTGCCTGTTGGGTAGCTGGGGAGATTAGACGGGACTGTTCGCTATCACGTAGCTTATCAGACTCAGCCCAAATACCACGCCAGATGCGATAGTATTCATCCCACTTCTTCATGTAGTTCTGGTCACGGTGGTTCTTCCAACTCTCTAGTTTAGGGAGTAACCAACTAGCTAGACCAGCATATTTATTCTCTTCAAACATTCTTAGTATCCTGAGTCAATGTCAAGTGGAGTCCACTCTTCTATTTCTATTGAGTTAGCGAAATCAGCAACAGACACCTGATCTATGTACGCTAAGGCATCTAATAGATCATCGTGTACTTGTGGTGATGGGAAGGCACACATCTGATCTGTAAACTCTTTCCAATCACGCTTCTCGTTGAACTTAATCTTACCGTGTTCTAAACGGCCTTGTAGCGACCATGTAATACGGTCTGTCTTCTTCTTACCACCGTGTGATACGTCTGTGATGACTACCCAACGGCCCTGTATACGCATCTCATCCTCTAAGTAGGGCATGATAGCATTCTTCAAGGCACCGGACTCAATACCTACTGTACTGGCCTCTGTGGCGATAGCTGCGTTCAATATAGCTGATGCTGTTCTCTTAATGTTCCATCTTCCGTGTAAGATGTCCTTCACCCACCAGACATCTCCACTTATCTTCACTATTGCTATGGCTGTTTCGTCGAGTTTTGATCCTTTCGATCCTCTCTCTTTACCAACCTGCTCAAACCCCGCAGGGTCAACAGCAACAACGTAATGCCCATAAGCAGGCTCAGTAGATGTCTCCATCCAGCCCTCTTCAAATATCCCACCACTGAAGGACTCGAAGGAGGCTTCGAATTCTTGTCGGAAGGCTTGTGTGGACATGGACTTTCGGGCAACTTCAATCTCCGAAGGATCTATGAGTGGATTGTCTGTGGAGTTAAAACAGAAGCCTTCCCACTCTTCCTTTTCTTCCTTTATTGCTTCTGCATATAGATCGTAGAAGTGGTTACGCCCTTCAGGTGTACCAATGAATAGTGCTTCACCCTTAACGTCAGCTAGTGTTGGACGTATAATCAATTCCCATACGGATGGCTTCATGAAAGCATATTCATCCATTACTACATATCGCAGACCTACGCCTCGAAGTGTGTCCGGACGGTCACTACCCTTCAGATAGATCTTACGATCATTTATCAGAGTTAAGGTAGCTGTGTTCTCATGGGCAGACTTGATGACATCACGTCCAATATCCTTTAACACACCCCATAAGATATCCTTCGCTTGTTGGAAGGTAGGGGCTATATAGAAGATGTCCTTGTCTTGACTCTGTAGACCTTTAATCAGTAGAGTCCATGCTGCTAAGTGTGATTTACCGAAACGACGACCACAAGCTGCTACCTTAAAACGAGCTGTACTTGTGAAGATCTCCATCTGAGCAGGGTGGAGGTTAACCTTTATATCAGGCATTTAGTCCTCCCGTTGGTTGTCATTCTCAGACATATCGCTAAACCCTACTACTATCTCCTCGAAGGCTGCGTCCTGTACTTTCTTCTCTTTACGTTTTACTTTCTTTACGTCTTGTTCAATGATAACACCACCAGTATCCTCTATAGCCTTCTGGGCTACAGTGCCAATCTGTTCTACTACGATGTTAATAGAAGCATCCTCCTGCTTGATGTCAATCTCACGCTTAGGAGGTAGGATTCTATCCATACACATCTTCAGACAAGTAGTATCACCTTCCATCGCCATCTCAATGACTTTGTTCACGATGGCGGGGCCACTCTCAGACATAAGCTCTCGGCTTAGTTCTGTGTACTTGTTGGTTGAACCTTTAGGACGACCCTTAGGGTTCAGAGGGGGCATTCCCTTATAGAAGTTAGGATTACCCATCTTCTTCTTTACGGGTTTATTATCAGACATATCGCTTTATCCACTGAGGGGAGCTTATTGGGAGGTATAGGAGGGGCCACATTCTTATACATGTGTGTCTTGTGTATGGCGTTAAGTGTTAAACATTAAGAGTTAATCATTAAGTAAAACATCTTAAGTAACACACAAGAATGTAGTATATTATACCATATTTTTAATCAAAAGTCAATCTCTTTATTATAATCTCCATTATTCCTCCATAGTTACCCTCGCGCCACCCCCCTTAGATTCTTTGGTTGTCTGAACTAGAACTTATTATTGACTTATCTATTATTCATTCATTTGATGTCTGTTACTCTTACATTCATCCCACTTATGTGTCATATGGTCATCCCCTCCTGTCCTCCTCCCGTATTCCTGAATTCCCTTCTCATGTGCTTATGACTATGAATACACTTTTGTCTCCACACCACAGGGGGCCCCCCGTACCCCAAATACCACAGAACACCAATGAAGTCAATAGCGTGACTAATGGTGTCTGAATAGTCATAAACTGGAGGTGTAGTCATATGTAGACTTGTGTGGGTGTGTGAGTTCCAGAGATTGACAGAAGAAAGAGCCTAAGAGTGTGGCTCTAGAGGGTACATTAGCACAATCAACAGACCATACACATTAGCACATACTACTATTCACATAGGTTATACACTATAGGTGTCGCATAGCAGACATATGTCGCTTGTGAGATAGTTTAGTTGTCTGATTATAGACATAGCCCTACAAGCTCCTATAAGGCCGCCTACGGGCTTTTGTCTGTTAGGTAGGTGTTAGTATAGGTAAACTATTTACGTTGAAATTCCATAGTTGGCATAGGAATTGCTAGGGGTTTTAGGTGCAATGTTGGCACGTTAATTGCTACGCGTGCACGTTAGGTAATAGCATGGGTTATATTCCTATGTGCTCTAAGGCTTATAACAAAACGGTATTGTACTTTTCTCAATAACGTGTATAGTGGTACTCAAGTCAAAGGCAAACAGCCAACGGCACCACTACTGGAGTATATGACAATGAATATTCAAGCAATCAAAGAAGACATCAAAGCCAACGGCGAATGTGCTGAGGCGCTCTATGTAGCCACTGAGGCACAGATTGACAAGCTAATAGAGAATGGTGACATTGATGAAGACTACAGCCACTATGCGGCGGTATGTCGTGAAGAGATGGGATGCATAACGGCACAAGATTTAGAAGAATTTGGACTATAGGGGATAGGATAATGAATACATTTAATAAAGCTTGTAAACGACTTCTTGATAGCGTCTGGACTATGACCTACATTATGACCAACGACGATACAGTTCACGTATTAGCCTTTAATCGGGAGGATGCTGACGGGTATGAATTCGAGAAGCAAATACCAAAGCTTAGGGCTAATGAGTCTGAAGAGCGAATCCTTGAGTCTATCGAAGTAGATGGCATGCTATATGATGTTGATAATAAGAAGCACATATTTAGCTATTCATAACCGAACAATAGGGGCTTAGGCCCCACTAATGGAGTATAGAACAATGAAAACTAAGTATAAAGCATGCGACATAATCTCAGCGTATCAAAATGTTGATCCAGTAAATAAACGTCTATTTACTGTGGTAACAAGTGAGGAGCTATTTCAACAGCATGCGCCTAGCTTTAATTTTGAATTATCTGAAGTAGAATTGCTAGATGAAGCGCTGGAAAGGGAATATTTGTTTGATCTAGGCAACGGCCAGTATTTAGTTAACCCACACTATTAACATAGAAGGGGCTTCGGCCCCACTACAGGAGTATAGGACAATGAAAAAGGTACTCATCAAAGCAGAAGTTGATCTAGTGTTTGACCTAGATCTATGGGAAACTGAACTAAGCGATGCTGCAGTTGTACAGATCTGTATAGAAATGGCCCGTGAAATATTAAATGGTGTTGCAGAGTGTGAACGTGTTAGTGTAATTGGTTCCGAGACGGATAAAGGAGTATAGGACAATGAGCAACGGTTACGTAGTATACAAAGGCCCCTCTATGTTAGATCCTAAATCTAATATCGTGGCTATTATCACAATGAAAACAACTAATGCAAAAACTGGCGATATGGCACAGCTATGGATTCTAGATGCAGACACTAACCCCGTAGAGGCGACCAAGACGGGCCAAGATGCGAGCGTATGCGGATCGTGCCCACATAGGCACTATAACGGTGGCGCTTGTTATGTAAACGTTGGACAGGCCCCAAACAGCGTATACAAAGCATACAAGCGCGGCAGTTATAATTACGGTCTACCTGCTTATACTGATAAGGGTATACGTTTAGGGGCGTACGGCGACCCTGCAGCACTGCCATATATCGTTCTATACAACATTACAACATGCTTTAGTTCACGCACCGGATACACCCACCAACGCAAGCACAAGCTATTTGATGACCGTATATTAGCACTGGTACAGGTATCCGCTGATACGCCTAAGCAGGCACTACAGGCCCAAAAGGCCGGCGGTAAAACCTTCAGGGTTAAATTAGTGGGTGATAGTCTATTACCTAACGAATTAGAGTGCTTAGCAGATACTAAAGGCATATCATGCGCAGAGTGCTTGCTTTGTGACGGCAATAAAGCTAATGTAGCTATAACAGTACACGGTTCACGCTCTAAGCGTTTTAAAAGCCAGTTAATTGAACTAAAAGAGGTATAAACACAATGAAAACATTAACGCAACGTATGAACATGACAGAAGCACGGCTTGCTGTACAGCCGCTAATCAACTTGCAAAGCGCAGCCGAGTACACAGCTCAGGCTGATAAAGGGCTTTGGGTTGAAAGTAACATCATGCAGCCAGCGGGTATAAATTCTAGCATTAACACTAACTTTGGTGAGGCGCTTTGTAACTGGATCGAGGATCGGCTTGAAGTAATGGAGGAGGTTTAAAATAATGGATACTAACATGTTCACGCATCAACAAGCATTAACGGGTAATATACTCGTATCAGACACAAACGAGGTGTATATCCGTATGTGTTCCAATGGGGACGGCTTAGACACCGTATGGTATAAGCTAGATCCGTTAACGAGCAACATGGTATATATAGAAATAGAGCAACACAACAAGTTAAATGCAGCTTACATTAACAGCAAAAGAGGGTTTTAAAATGAATTATAAAAGTTGGACTTCAAACGCACGCACTCGATTAGTTCGCCACTATATGGCTACTGGCGAGGTGGCATTGCTTGCTGATAGATGGCAAGTAACCGAAAAGGCTTGTGCGGCGCAACTACTACGGATTAGGTCGGGCACAATTGCAGACTATGTGCCGCCCATTGACGTACAAGCTTTTATAGCAGCCAACCCCGTACGTCGCTATAAGACTGGCGACATGGCACCAACACAGCAAGCAGAGCTACCTCTAGCGCCTGTGTCTGAAAACTCAACTAAGGGGCTATGGGCTATCGTAGGTGGCGCGTTAGCCTTAACCGTCGGCATTATCGGAGGTGTTTTATTATGATGATGGATGGGGTTAATTATGTTTACTATGTAAAGGATAGCAAGGGCTTTTATATGAGTAACGACTCGCATTATTGTGATACAAAGAGCAAAGACAAGGCGCGGGTTATTGAGTGCTATCAACAAGCATGCAACACAGCAAAGTTAATTAATGCAGGAATAGAAGTAGGGGTTTGTCATGACTACGACTAAAGTATTATCACTAGATGAATATAAAGAGTTACTAAACGGCCACAATTGGCACTATGAATATAGTCTTGATCCGCGTGTTGTACAGGTGGGTAAAGAGACGTATAAACAACTATATTACATGTCGAAGAAGCATAGCAGTTATTATAAGCTATGGAGCAAAGCCAATCCAATGTTAAGAGGTGATTAAAATGACTGAGGTTTTTCAAGATAACAGATGCTATACGCAAGCCCAAAAGGCCCGCTACGAGCTGATTAAGCAGAGTGCACTCAAGGTACAGGGTAAACGTAAACAGGCCACTCGGCAGCAAATAGAGCTATTAACGGAACAATTAATAATCAAAGCAGGGGTTAATAACAATGGATAACAATAAATTAGATATCGAGTTTTGGGCCATTGTGGTCATTGGTGTCGTTCTATGGTTCACGCTAGGCTATGGCCTACTTGATGGCCAACACGTAATAAATGGAGGCTAGAATAATGTATATTAGTGAACACAATAAAAGGTTACTTAGGCAATCAGTTAAGCCTAAAACAAGCGATGGTTTCTTTTGGTACATCGCGGGCTTTATGGACAGGGGCAAACTCACACTTGGCGAATTCGAGGCACTGAGGCGCTATCGTAATATAAACACCCGTATAATAAGGAGGTCAGAACAATGAGGGCACAGACTATGATGGAATTACTGCAACATAGCTTTGATGGTCTGGCGGATGTAGAACATAAAAAACCTCTGCAGCCCGACTTGTTAGGGAACCAAGCTATTGTTAGCGGTGATTATCACGACGGGGAAATAACACTGTATTTAGTATGTAACGACTTAAATGACATGCTATGCACTACCCAAACACAGGAGCTAGAGTATGAAGCAGAGAAAACCTATGCGCATGAATACGTCCACTTAGAGCAGGACTGTAATGGCATGCTGGCAGATGTGCCACTCAAGCAGACGCATAGGGATTACCTGTTATCACCCCATGAAGTAGAAGCATACGCCCGTGTTGATATACCTAATGATATAAGCCGTTATGGCGTATCGCCAGACCTACAAGCATATGCACAGATTTTGTCTGAAAAGCGTATGATGGATACTGAGAAGGGCATGACCGCCTTTAGCATTCTATGCTACTATGAGGCACCTATAAACGATTATCTAGATAAATGGAAGGAAGGTGTACAATGAACCTACAAATGACAATATGCGATATGACTGGGGACTTAATACTAGTCTTTGGTGATGATCACTTTATAGTGCAATACAGCGATAGGGATCGATTAGAAGACTATCTGGCTTGTATGCGTATGGATGAAGATATAAAGATTAGAGAACAAATGGAGGTGCTAAATGGTGTCAAGAAAGGGTTATAAAGAGTTAGATACGTTAATAGCTAAGCAGCGTAAATACTCTATAAAATGGTGCGCTATGCAGTCTCACGCTTTAGAAGACTATGTAACTTTCCATACTAGTGAATATTTGTATGAGGCTGCTAAGGCTCTAGATTGCGATATAAGCGACTTAATAGGTAATACGACTGTTACTATGACTATTACCAATAACAATGCCCAGAAGGCATTACAGGAGGCTTAAGTGAGTAGATGTGCAGCTTGTGATAGGTTATTGTCCGATTCAGACAACACTAAGTTATGTTATCCTTGCCAGAAGGTGTCTAATAAGACTACTATTGACAATGATTATGATGGATCAGACACCCATTTAGTTGAATTAGTAGAAATATTAGAGGAGGCTGTTGACTTTAGGGAGTAAATATGCTACCCTCTACCTTAGTATTCTTAAGACATACTTATGTTTATTATCCTTTAGATTATTAGTCATAAGGGTTTACATACATAAGAGTCTTAAGTATACTATAAGGGTGTCTGATTAGACTAACCATCTATCAGAGACCAACCAAACCAAAGCAAAGGAGTTTACACAATGAGTGTAGTTGAAGGATACGTTGCATTCTGTAACGTCTTAAATGAAGATGAATATCGTGGCCAGTCTGTAGGCTTTAATGTAACTTTATGTCTAGAGGATAGTGCTAAAGAAGCTCTAGAATCAGAGGAGGTGATCGTAAAGGAATATCACGGTGTAGGCCAACGTAAGTTTAAGTCTAAGAGTCAAGAATACTTTGACATCCTAGACGCTGACGGTAATGCCTTAAAGTTGTCTGAAGAGTTACCACGAGGTACTAAAGTACGACTGTTATGGAATGGTGGTAAGGATGTTAGTCCACAGTATGGGCGTTCAACTTACTTGTCTAAGCTGAAGGTGCTAGAGATGGGCGATGGTAACATCCCATTGGCATTTGAAGGTGGTGACGACAATAACGATTTCTAGTAATTACTACTAGCTATACTAAAGACCCCTATAGTGTTATACTGTAGGGGTTTTTTATTATTTAAAGGAAGTACATATGTTCATAGAGTTGAAACCGTCAGACAAACAGATACTACAGGCTGTTAAGATGGGTCAAGAAATGGGAACACTTAGGAATAGTATATCTAAGGGTCAAGGCAACCAAGCAGGGTTTATAGGTGAGTTAGTCGTAGGTGAGTACTTAGGTGCTGAACAGACAAACACCTATGAGTATGACCTCACGCTACCTAATGGTAAGACTATTGACGTTAAAACTAAGCGTTGTAACTCAGAGCCTAAGCCAGAATATGATGCCTCTATCAGTTCTTTTAACACAAAGCAACAGTGTGACTATTATGTCTTTACACGTCTTCTCAATGACTACTCAGTTCTGTGGATTGCAGGGTATGTAGAGAAAGAGGTATACTTTAATCAAGCAGTAGAGAGAAAGAAGGGGGAACGTGATCCAACTAATGGATTCCTCTTCCGGTCTAACTGTTGGAATTTGCCTTACGGTGAGTTGAAGGACATTAAGGAATTATTAAAATAAACAGGAGAAAACATGGGTAGCGGAACAGACAACATAGAAGAGTTCTTGGAAGAAGATACAGCACTACGTAAGAAGAATGCTGAAGCTACTCACCCAGAACACGCACAGCAGAACCGCTATGGTGATTGGTGGTGGTGGGAAGAAGTAAAGCCTAACACCTACCTTTTCAATATAACGGGTACGAGTATGATGATGTGCCGTACTATGGGTGATCCTAAACTAGACACGATAATTGCCTTTGACCCCAGTGGTGGCCCTTACATCTCGTTAATCACTCTAATAGACGGTAAGGCTATCAAACGTATCAGAGTTACAGAAGAAGGTTATGTGGCGGATGTAACATAAACATTTCATTAAGATTAGATACTGTAATATACATTTTACAAGAATGAAACAGAGTACAAGTTATGAAACAAATTAAAGTAGAACTAGTAGCCAGTTGCTGTACTGACTTAGACACAGTGAATGCTGCAAGGGTATCCTTTGATAAGGAGAGTGAGTGGGAGTCTATATGGGACACAGAGGATGAGCCGCCACTAAAGTCAGAGGATGAAAAGCTAATTAAGTACCTAGCTAAACATAAACATATGACACCATTCCGGCACAACTTTGTTAAGCTACGGGTGAAGGCTCCTATCTTCTTAGCAGCTCAGTTGAAGAAGCATCAAGCTGGTCTTAGCTGGAATGAAGTTAGCCGTCGGTATGTGTCTAGTGAGCCAGAGTTTTATATGCCTGAAGTGTGGCGTGGTAAACCAGAGGGTAGTATTAAGCAAGGTAGTGCTGGTGAGTTAGATTTAGGGGGC
>Ga0098055_1001205_pt1 | contig 14193 bp, 6 predicted proteins | sample 17_taG_FD_75107 | JGI IMG/M metagenome (GOLD analysis project Ga0098055, IMG submission 75107) | Marine viral communities from the Subarctic Pacific Ocean - 17_ETSP_OMZ_AT15314 metaG | ecosystem: Environmental > Aquatic > Marine > Oceanic | place: Pacific Ocean | collected 2015-01-18 | reverse complement strand
AACGTTGTATTCTATGTCATAAATAATGAGACACCTCAAACACTTTCAATCGATATCGATAGGGTAAGATAATGGCAAATATATCACCAATACAAAACTTAGACTTCTTTGAAACGAAGTCCGCACTTAAGACTTATCTAAGCAATCAAGATAGGTTTGCTGACTACGACTTCGAAGGCTCTAACATGAATGTATTGCTTGACTTACTCGCATACAATACGTTCTATAATAACTACTATTATAACATGATGATTAGTGAGATGTTCCTTGACTCTGCTCAAGAACGTAATAGTATGATATCACACGCAAAAGAATTAAACTATTTACCACGTTCACGCAGATCAGCAAAAGCAGTAGTGACATTTAATATCACTGCTACGCAATCAGGCAACTTCTTTGTAATTCCAAAAGATACGAAGATATCTGGCAAGTGCGGTAACAAGACATTTATCTTCTTGACAGAGAAAGCATATAGTGCTGTATCGGCAGATACTGCTACGAATGGACCACGAACATTTACTGTACAAGACGTAGAAGTATTTCAAGGTAGATTAATTACAGAAACACTTGACACATCGAACACAATACTATCTAATAACATGATAGACACTCGCTCATTATACGTAGAAGTCAATGGCGAAGAGTACGTATATAAGACAGACATATTTGGCATTACTGCTATTGATAAAGTTTTTTATCTCCAGCCAGAAGAAGATGAGAAATACTCTATACAGTTTGGACAAGACAAGTTCGGAAAACAGCCTACACCAGGTGATACCATTACAGCAAAGTATCGTATCTGTGCGGCAGAAGACGCAAACGGTGTTACCTCTATGACAAGTAACGGTCTGCCAGGTGCCGCTAATGTATCAATACAAATAACGACTCCTTCGAATGGCGGGCTCTCGGCGGAAACAACTGAGTCTATACGGGCGTTTGCTCCTAAGGCTCTTCAAGTACAAGAACGTGCTGTAACGACACGTGACTACGAAATACTGCTACGTAATCGTTTTCCAAATATCGAAGCGATTTCAGTATATGGTGGAGACGAAGTAGATCCTCCTGAGTTTGGTAAGGTGATTATCTCTGTAGACGTTACTGGCGGCGAAGGGGCGGCGGACTTTGAGATTGCGTCATTCACTGAGTATCTGAAAGACAAGACACCACTGACTATCGAGCCAGTGTTCGTACCTGCGAAATTCTTGTTTGTTGATACTGTGGTAGATGTCGTATTCGATCCTAATAATACTACGAAATCTCCTGCCCAGATTCAAAGCGAAGTAAGTAGTGCTATTGAGTCATACTCTATTGATAGTCTTGCAGACTTTAATAAGACACTACGTCAGTCTCGTTTGGCGGCTACCCTAGATGCAGTAGACAATTCAATTATCTCTTCAAGTATCTTTGCATCGCCTATTATTCAGATTACACCTACTTTGAATATTGTAGTTAACCCTGCTTTCTCATATGAGACTGCACTTGTCAAGCCATATGCATATGATGCTACGACTGGCTTGTCTGGATTTACACCAGCTGTACGTACTACAAAGATGACTATCGAAGGTACACTTGTCACACTCCAAGACGATGGTGCTGGTAAGATGATGGCTGTGACTGCTTCGTCTGCCTCTCAATCAGTCTTTAAGCGTAGTGTTGGTACGATTGATTATACTACAGGTGCCATCAAGTTGTCAAATTTAATTATCGATTCATATGAAGGTAATGGTATTAAGTTCATTGCTAACTCTATAGCGAAAGATGTCAAGGCTCCTAAAGATCGTATTATTACAATACGTGGTGAAGACATTACTGTCAACGTAACTACAATAACGGAATAACGAATGCTCAATGTAAGAGATCATATTTCGCCAACGATTGCTGATCAGTTTCCTGATCTGTATCGGGAAGAAGGCGACTTTCTCGTAGAGTTTGTTAAGGCTTATTATGAGCATAACGAATCTATTATGGATCGGAATGTGCCTAAGCTCCGTGATGTTGATACGACTCTTGCGTCTTTTCTTGTATTCTTTAAGAAGAAATATCTTCAGTCTTTACCTATTGATACTGTAGTCGATACACGATTCATTATAAAACATATTCAAGACTTATACAAGCGAAAAGGTTCTGAAGAGAGTTTACGACTATTGTTCCGTATGTTCTTTGATGAAGACATTGAAGTCTTTTATCCTTCGACTGCTATTCTAAAACCTTCTGACTCTATATGGGGTGGGGCTGAGTATCTAGAACTTCGTGCAGTAACAGCAATTGATGGATATCCTATTCAGCGTGGTGACAAACTTAAGGGTGATGTATCGGGTGCGACAGCATTTGTAGACGATCTAATCTTTGTAAACTTCTCGGGTACGATATGTCCTATTGCTTATCTTTCTAACTCAGCAGGTAGATTTATATCTGACGATTCGATCTCTGTCACAAGACTAGGTGTAACTACAAGCTATGGTAAACTTGTTACTGGTTCTTTAAGTGATGTGATTGTGATTCGAGGCACTGCTGTAGCTGGTCAAGAAGTTGGCGACATTATTACAATCGAATCAACTGGCTTAGATCAATTTGGTAATCCAGGTATTGGCGGAACAGGTACGAGTGCGACTGGTGTTGTGAGTGACATATCAACAACGACTACGGGCAAGATCGACTTTGTGAAAGAGAATGACGGATTTGGATACAGTGTCATTAATAATGATATCGATGTATCTATCTCTACTCAAGCATTGATCGTTTCTGGCTCTACTGCTGTATCATCTATTCAGCCTGGTCAACATATTGTTGCAGACGATGCTTCTTCTGGCACGGCAACGATCAATGGCGGCGGAAGAGTTGTGGCATATAATCACCCTCTACTTTACGTAAGATCGAATAGACAAGATCCAGATAGAAGCAGTACTGATCCCTCTGCAAGAGATACGAAAGCATCCTTTTTAGCTTTTGTTCAGGCTCAACTTGTACTTGCTGGTGCGGGTGACTCTACTGTAGATCCAAAGATGCTTGCAATATTTAACTCAGACCTTGATAACACTGGATATAGATTAGGCGATATAGACAATAGTGGATATAACTTTGTTACAAGTCGATATATTAATAGCGAAGATGCAACTATCTTTGCAAATTATATAAGTGGTAGTGCTACTACTGCACAGACAACATGGATTGAAGATAGACTATTGCCTGCTGTGTATTCAGACGGGTTTGGCTTTGAGTTTAATTCTCTTCCTTCTAGCGAGACTGTTGATATTACAGTCGGTAGTAATAATAGTGTTACAATAACCACGATTGCTGACTATAATGCGACTGCAAGTTTTAGAGTAGAAGGTATTAATAATCAAGAGTCAGTAAGTATTATCACAGACTTCATCGGCAACTTTGCTGATAAACCTCTTGCTGTTATTATTAATGCGACTGCTATGGTTAATCCAGGCATCTATGAAATTGAAACAGTAGGTACTACAGACTTTACTCAGCTTGGTTCGGCAGATAACAATATCGGTACACGATTTATTAAGAACAGCACTACTCCTACAGGCAGTGGTACAGTGACAGATGTTGTTGCTACTAACTATGGTATGAGTGGTACGCTTGTCAGTCAAGGCTTTAATGCAGAAACTTTAAACACAAGAATCAAAGATGCGTTTGAAGCGAAGTCTATTACGATTGGATCTATCGCAGGTATTGTTACTGAGAGTGAAGGTAATAATTATGTCAACGATGTGTTCAGTGAGATCGAATATATTGACGTTTCTAGATTTGATAGTCGTGATAGCATTCTCACATTCACTAACCCTAACTTCTTAATCGAAGTTGGCGAGATTGTTACGCAAGAAGTTCAAATCGAAGATCCAGATTTTGGAAATAATCCTGACGCTGACTTTGTGCCTGGCACTAATGATCAGTTTGTTCGTTATCAAGCAAAGGGCAAGTTCTTAAAGAGAGAAGGCAATGACTTCTACTTCCAGAAACTATCGTTCTATGACTTTGATGAAAACTATCCCATCTTTATTAAGAACAACCCGTATACTCTCAGTGGAACAAGACCAGATCCTAATTCGTTTGCTATGGGTAGAAATGCAATCATCTCTGGTAATGCTAGTTATGAGACTGGACAAATTGAAGACCTTGATATCACTAACACAGGATACAGATATGTTGATGGTGAAGTTGTTAACCTTAAAAATGAGTCTGAGCAATTAGTTGCAAAGGCAGTTATTCGAACACTTGGACCAGGTAAGACAGAAGGAAAGTGGAGTTCTACTACATCTTTCTTAAGCGACAACACTAAATACTTACATGATAATGATTATTATCAAGAGTATTCATATGAGATATCTTCTGTAATTGATCCTGAAAAGTATACACAGCTTATTAAGGACACAGTAGGAGTTGCGGGTACAAAAGTCTTCAGTTCCCCTCTCATAAATAGTACTAGTAATTTAGATAGTACGCTTGATGTCGAATTCCAAGTATGGAACTTGTCAAATGAGCCGTACATCACAGAAGGAACAGAAGAGAATATAATGACAGAAGGCAATTCATCTGAAGTATTAGTCACAGAACTTGTATCTCTCGATCAGACAGCAACAGATGCAGTAACAACATCGATAGGAAATTAAGGTAATATAATGGCAAAGATCATTACAGAAAATTTTAAAGTAGAGACGACCAAAGAAACGTTCTCTACTTTCGACAGTCCTAATTCATCGATTGCGGCAGATTTCTTGTCGGGGTTGGAAGCATATGTCGACCAGACTTCTGACGTTACTCTCACATCTAATCAGAGATCAGACATTCAAGATATCGTTGAGACTCAACTAAACACTTATACTCCAGAAAACTCTTATTACATTATGGGTTCTAGTGTTGATAAGCCAAATGTTATCACGAACACTCAGTACGAGAAGCGAGAGTTTCAGCGTAGAGTTATATTTGGTAACAAGATATCGAACTCTAATATTCGATATATGTTCTATAAGAATGCTTGGACTACAGGAACAGTTTATCAAGGATATGATGACAAAGTAGACTATACGACTCAAGCGTCTTTGAACACTAACGTAGTTACTGTGAGAAACACAGAAGGCGACTATGATGTGTTTAGATGCCTTGAAGCTAATGGCATTACAAACTTACTGACTGGCGAAGTAGACAAGACATCAACTTCAACACCCACCTTTGCTGATATAGATCCAGATTCTTATGAGCATATATCTGAAGCAGATGGATATATTTGGAAATATTTATTTACAGTGAGAGCTGGCGAAGATTCTGTTTTCGGGACTAGCGATAGTTTGCCTTTGCCTTATCCTACTTACGGTAATGCTGAAGTTATTGCTTCTGCTAAAGAAGAAATTTCTCAAATAATTATTGAAGACACTGTGACTAACTTATTCACGAACTACAGATTTGGACCTGCTACAAACTCTTCTGATGCTAGTACTGTTAATTTTGAGAGCATCATTCAGTCAACCACAGATTCAAACATAAGCGATATAACTGTAAGCGCAACATCTAAAGAAGGATTCGATCTCTATGGTGCTGGTGACTCATACAAGGAAATGTATTTGTTACAGAAGAAGACTGGTCAGAATAAAACAATAATTTACGATGTACTCAGCAGTACTACAATTCCTGGCGCCGAGTTAAAAATAACGTTAAAGATTTCTGCTTCTGATGGCGATACTATAGTAAACTATTCGAATGACACCTTTCAACTAGTTCCTAAAATTCATGTGACTAGAAGCACTTCTACTGGCACTCCTTGTGTTGCTTACGGAGTGATCGATCAATTCGGTACACTTAAATCTATTCAGTTTATGGAAAGAGGTAGCGAATACAAGTATGCAACTGCTACACTTGGATTACCTTCTGCGCTTGTAAATAGCTATACTCCATCTCAAGCCGCACAGCTTAGATGTGTAGTGTCTCCTAAAGGCGGGCATGGATCAGATCCAATCAATGAGTTGGGCATGAGTAGATTATCAGTTATCACAAACTTTGCAGGAGAAGATGTAGCAATACCAGATGCGAACTATTATACTAAAGTCGGTCTTGTTAAGAATCCAACTTTCACTGATTCGTCTCTCCCGACTCAATTTGATAATAGAAGTTCAATTGTTATTCAAGGGTCTGACGTTACCAGTACTGCAATTCCGGGACATTATGTTCAACAGAATGTTGACTTAGGTAACAACGTTACCGAAACAATCACAGCAAGAATACATGAGAGTGTTTATTCTGGAGGCAATACTACAATATATCTTGTAGATTACTACGGAGATTTTCAAAGCACTTTCCGAGATGGTATTATTTTTATAAAAGCTAATCTGGCTACCACAACAGCTAGTACGCTTACTATAAATAATGCTAGTACAAATGTTACGTATGGCAAGTATTCTCCGTACAGTGGACAAGTTTTACATTTCGTAGACTTTGATCCCATACAGAGATTGGCTTCACGTAAAGAAAAAATTAAATTTATTTTCGATTTCTAGGAAAAGAGTATAATACATGGGCATTAATACAGACTTAAATGTTGATCCGTACTATGACGATTTTAGTGAAGCTAAACAGTTTAACCGTATTCTGTTTAAGCCCGCAAAAGCCGTACAAGCACGGGAGTTAACACAACTTCAAACCATTCTTCAGAAGCAGGTAGAACGCTTTGGTTCGAATGTTTATAAAGAAGGTACTATCATTAGTGGTATTAATATTACCTCACGTCCAGATATATTCTATGTCAAATTAAATGACACAGTGGGCTTTACAGATCCCACAATCTATAATCAAACCGACGATGAAATTTTCACTGCAACCGGTACAACAACTGGTCTTGTTGCAGAGATCATTTTAGGTGAAAACGGTTTCCAAACTCAAGACCCTGATCTCAAAACTTTTTATATTAACTACATCGGCTTTGATGACTCTACGGTTACAGGCGCTAGTTTAACAGATGCTAAACAGTTCGCACAAGGTGAACAGCTTAAGATTAAAGGTAGTGATGGCAGAGTAGTCGAATCATCTATTACAGTTGCAACAGTTGTCGGACATGCTGGCAGATCGTTTGGTGTTTCGTGCGAAGAGGGTGTTGTTTATCAGAAAGGACACTTTATCTTTGTTGACAATCAATTCATCATCGTATCAAAGTATTCTAATATTCCTGGAGCATCTTCAGTTGGCTTTACTGTCGCTGAAAATTTAATCAACTCTAATAAAGATACTACTCTACTCGACAATGCCGCAGGGTTCAATAACGAAAACGCACCTGGTGCAGATAGACTTCAGTTAGTACCTCAACTCGTAACATACTCGACAGCAAGCGAACCAGAAGAGTTCTTTGCTCTTGTCAGATATGTTGGAGGTGAGGCAGTACGTATTCGTGACAGAACTGAATTCAATGTTGTAGGAGACGAACTTGCTCGAAGAACTTTTGATGAGTCTGGTAACTATGTTACGAATGGACTTAGGGTAACGCTTGAGCAAGACGGCAGTAATACAAACGCTGTTGTTGCTCCTGGTAAAGCTTACGTTTTCGGTAGAGAAACTATAAACGTTAGTCCTCGAAAACTTTTAATTGAGCCAACTACTCTCACCCAAAGTAAAACTAATCAATACACTGGTGTACAGTATGGACAATATTTTACATATAATCATGCTGATGGCGAAGTATTAGACAACCATCCCATTAACGGAACAGTTCAAAATCTAATAGATGGTAGTGGTAATATTATCGGTACTTGTTCAGTATCAAATATAACTCCTGGCAAAATATTTGTTTATAATATATCAAAGGCAAGCGGACAAGAAAACACTGCTATAGCAATGTTGGGATCAACAACCCTTGACCCAGATGGAACACTATACGGAGTTAACAGTGGAGGAAAACTATTCAATACTGGTAAAGGAAGTATTGACTCGATATCAAATGTTGCTTATGTTAGAAGAGTAAGACTTCCTGTTAATAGCGAATCCGTAACAATTCCAGCTACTAGTAACACTCAACCTCTCGTAAACAATAATTTAGTTGCGATGAGTAATACTGACATCATACGTAATGCGAGTGGTAGCCCACTTAATACGGTTGACATGCAAGTAACAATTAGCGAAGTCGGTTTTGAAGGATATCTATACTACGATGAAATCGTTACAGGATCTGAAGCTGACGGACTAAACGATCTTGACATCTATGTAAATACCACATATGACTTAACTGGAGAAACTACCGGTAGTCCTGTATTCGGCATTCCTAATATGGCATCACTTGGTGTACCTAATGCAATCAAGCTACTAGAAGTGAAGGACATTTCTAATCCTATATCCATTAAGGACATTACGTCTAAGTTTAAATTAGTTAACAACCAAAAAGATCACTTATACGACCACTCATTCATCACTGCCAAAGCAGGTGAAGTTGTCAATCACGGCACAACATTAAGAGTTAGAGTCAAAGTTCTTAAGAGACAGTCCGCAGTTGGCAGTGGTTATCTCACAGCAAATAGCTATAGTACCTTGTCAGATAAAAGTTTAATCAAAAACTTTACAGGTAAAGATGGTATTGAACACTCGCTAGTAAACTGTTTTGATTTTAGACCTTACAAGCAAGCAATCGCTACTTACGCATTGAGTGAAACTGGAGCAAGCACTGTATCTCTTATAGGTACAGCCGTAGACGCAGGTATCTCACATGCAAATAATGCGACCATTTCCTCTGATCAAACTTATTATATGTCACGTATCGATAGTGTGGTGTTTGATGAGTTTGGAGACCTATTTGTATACAAAGGTGACGAATCAGAGAATCCAAGTATTCCAGAAATTCCTGGAATGTATGCATTGAGTAATGTTTATGTTCCTGGTAACGTGACTAAAGTTACAGGAAACAATCCAATCCGTGTTGTAGATGTTTCAAATAAAAACTACACGATGAAGGACATCTCAGGCATTGAAAAGAAAATTGACAGACTTACTGATGCCGTTTCAATGAGTTTACTTGAGTCAAGCACTAAAGACATGTTTATTCCTAACGGGTCTGGCACTAACAGATTTAAGAATGGCATTCTTGTAGATGGCTTTAGAGATTTACGTGTAGGCGCAGTAGAAGATCCAGATTTCGGAGCTGCCATCGATAAGTCCAGAACTGTTGCAACTCCTTCAGTAACTCAGTTTCCTATCGATCTTAAAGTTGATTCAAGCACGGGCGCAAACGTATATCAAGACGTTGTTACTTTGGCAGATACTGGAACACGTGTCAATGTAATCGCCCAGCCATTCGCAACAAACTTTAGAAACTGTGTATCTAACTTTTATAACTATGCAGGTAAGGCGGCAATCGATCCTCCTTTTGATGCTGGCTATGATGTCATTCAGAATCCCGCTATTAACTTAGAAGTAGATATTGCCACACCTCTTTTAGATTTAGTTGATAACCTTCAAGAAGTTATTCCTTTAACAAGAGAACAAGTAAGTAGTATTTCCGGAGCTGTTCAAAGAAACGGTAGAAACCGTAGCCAAACAACTACAGTAACTACAACTACCGATACTCTTACGGTAGGAGATAATAACGTCACTACTAGTAGTGTAGGAAACTTTGTAACAGATGTTACGATGTCTCCATACATTCAGTCTAGAGAAGTCAAGATTCTAGTCACCGGTCTTAGACCTAACACTCGACACTACTTCTTTTTAGACGGTGCTTCAATCGACTCACACATTTATCCAGGCGATGTCAATCCTACTGTCGTAGGTAGTGCAACAGAATATAATGTTAGCGAAGTAGAAGATAATGGATCGGCTAAAGGATCTGCTGTCCGTACTGACGCAGAAGGCACACTTGCTGCCGTATTTGATATACCGGAAGCAACTTTCTTCGTAGGAGAAAGGGCAATTGAAATTGTTGACGTTGATCAGTATTCTAGTTTAGAAAGCGGTAAGACTTCTTACACTAAAGCGGTGTATAGAGCATATAATTTTGATGTGGGTAAATCTGAACTAACTCAGACTACTCGTACACCTACTTTTGATGTTGAACGAAACGTAACAACTAGATCGTTCACACGACAATGGAGAGTTGACCCCATTGCACAAACGTTTATCGTTAGACCTGCTCAAGCGGAAGGCGCAAGCATGTCTATGATTAGTAGTGTAGATGTTTACTTTAAATCTAAATCTGCCACTGTTGGTGCTACACTTGAACTAAGAGAAGTTGTCAATGGATATCCATCTCAAGCAGTTTTACCTTTTGGCAGAAAGCATTTACGTGCTAGTCAAATCAATACTTCTGACGATGGAACATCCGCTACGACATTCCAATTTAAGAATCCTGTTAAGCTGAATGTTAACAAAGAATATTGTTTCGTTGTTATTCCTGATGCGAACTCACCAGACTTCTTGATCTTCACCTCTAAAGTTGGTAATGCTGACTTAGCGACTGGCACATCGATTACGAATGACTGGGGTGATGGAGTTCTCTTCACTTCGACTAATGACAGTGCATGGAAATCTTATCAAGATGAAGATATTAAGTTTACCCTGAAAAGATATCAGCATCAAGCTACTGCAGGATCTGTAGATTTAAGTCCTAATGATGTAGAGTTCTTATCTATAGAAGACACAACTTTGAATTTCAAAAATGACGAGTTGGCATATGTCAAAAAATCTTATAGTAAGCCATGCGGTGTGACAAATAGAACTGTCACCATTGATGGCGGAAGTATTTTTGCTGTAGGAGACTACATCTTAATCGTAAATAACAATGATAACTTCTTAAGTGAAGTTGTTGCTGTAAACGACAGAGCAACTATCCTAACTATTCGTACTCCATATAGCGGTACAACTAATAGCGCAACTGCTTTTCTTACCGTAGCCGGAAGAGTCTCGTACTTTAACAAGAGAAAGGCAGATAGACTGTTCTTAAAAGCCAGTTCAGCCAAAGAAAGTAATTTCTTAGTGACTGGTGAAGTGGTTAATGGATATAGAACGGGCGCAACTACAACTATATCTACTATAGACAACGAACCCATATCATACTTTCAGCCTCAAATTTTTGTAAGTAACAGTATGAGAACTTCTACTGACTTCACATTATATAACGGCTCTACTGTAGATAAGAGTATATCTTTAAATGGAAACGTTTATAGCACAGGCAACCTTAGAGTGGTTAACAGTACTTCAAATATTGTTAATCCAGGTTTGACTGAAAGCAACGACTTTAAGATTAGAGTCGCTATGACAAATAATGGATATCAATCTTCAACTCCTATTGTAGATCCAGCACTATCTATTCTGAATGCATACAAGTATAAGATTTCATCTTCAAGTGCCGCAACATCAAGCTGGGTATCAAAAGAGGTTACTCTGCAAGAACAATTAGACGCAACTGGACTTCGTGTTTACTTAAGTGGGTTCAGACCGGCAGGCACTTATATCGATGTTTATGCAAGATTCGTGTATCCTACAGATATAGAAACTCAAAGTGATTGGATAAAGTTAGTAAACTCTGATGAAGATATGTATTCTAATGTATCAAACACCCTTGATTATAGAGAGTTTCAATATGATTTACAAGACGAAACAAATGATTATAGTTCATTCCAACTTAAGTTTGAGATGAGACATGCCACATCAAGTGAGATTAACACTAACGACTTGGACGTCACTCCAGCGGAACACATATTTCCACACATCTATGACTATAGAGCGATTGCACTGACATGATGAACGAAGGATATATAAGAAAGGACGTTGGAGTTGTAAATACAGATGTATCCGCATTCAGGTCTGCTAAAGCTAGAATCGAACAGACTAAGAAAATTCAGTCTTTGGAACTTAGAATAAATAAGTTAGAAGAAGTAATCACTTCTCTACAACAAACATGTAAAGAGATAAACAATGAGTAGAACACTATCACAGATTACTAATCAGAATACTTTTGGAGTCTGGAAGACTAGGACTAATGACATCATTGATGCTATCGGATCAGTTGTTACTATAGGTGACAGTGAAACGAATACAGGCAATGTAGTGATTACTGGCGATATTACTTCTAGCGGTAAATTGTATATCGATACGATTCAAGAAACTGACTCTAATACTAGTAATACAATTACAGTCAATTCGAATTTAGGAGTAGAAGGCAATCTCATTTTAGATCAAGCTACTGGTGCAGGCAAAATTGAATTTCAATCAGCTAACACTCCTACTTGGAAAATTGAAACGTCTGCTGATCATACTGATTTAGATATTGCTTTCGGCGCTGAATACATTCGTTTTGATTCAGACGCAAACACTATAACCAGTAGTACGTGGACTATCGATAACGCAATGATGCCCGCATCTCTTACGGCAGACACAACTGGTAATGCCGGAACAGCAACGAAATGGGCAGCTTCTCGCACAGTAACCTTTGCTAACGGTGATGTCACGGGTAACTTCTCTATTGATGGTTCGGCTGATGTTTCTGATGTTGAATTGACTGTAGCTGATAATAGTCATAATCATACGGTTTCAAATATCACAGATTTGGGCACAACTCTAGCCGCTAAAGCTGATCTAACGGGGGCCGTATTTACTGGCGATGTTCAAATAGAAGAAGATGAAAATATATATTTTGGCAATCAGAATTCTAATACAGATGGATACGTCTCTGTTGGATATGGCGACTTTGGAACTGGTAATAGAATCTTTTCTATCGGACTTCAAGATGGATCACAAAACGATGTCAACTCCATGGTAATTAACTTAGATGGCAAGTCCTTGTATGTTAATAATGCTCTAGACTCTAAGCTATCTATTAGTGGAAGTAGTGGCTCGCTAGTAACTGAAGGCGATATCACAGCATTCGGTAGCGTATCTGATCGAAATCGTAAAGAGAATATTGTTAAGATTGATAACGCACTAGAGAAAGTATCACAGATTTCTGGATACACATTTAACTATATTGGTGATGATACTCCTATGACTGGCGTTATTGCACAAGAGTTGGAAGAGGTTCTACCTGAAGTTGTTTACGAAACAGAATCGCCAGATGGCACACAAAGTAAAGCAGTTCGTCATGGTAATATCGTAGGTCTGCTAATCGAATCAATCAAAGAACTCAAGGCAGAGATAGACGAACTTAAGAAGGGTAAGTAGATGGCAATCACGTCGGCAGATCCAGACAACGATCCTAATACTCCCAGACCATCTCTAAGTTTTGGACCTGCCAGCGGTGGCGGTAGCCAAAGCTTAAGGACAGAGTTTCCTCTTGACACTGGATCATCCTCACTAAGTGAATACTATCGTGGTGGCGGAGTTGTACCGACATCGGCGACTATAGGAGGAGAAACCCAAAGTGAATATGGAAGCAGCCAGTTAATCGAATCAAAACATTCGCCTGGCGATTTTGGTCAAGGGACAAAAGCAGATGTAGATAACTCTGCTCCAGAAAATTTGTATTATGTAAGAAAAGTTAAAAGTATATCTGATAGTAATAACTTAGGTCCTATACCAGACTCAATCATACCAGTCATATATGAAGTAGGCGTCAACAATTGGAGAATAAATTTTACTCCTAATTTTAATCAAGCAAGAATAAGAATTTTTTATGAAGGCGTTGAAGTGTATACCAGTGGCACACTGAATACCGCTATTGCCGCAAATAGGACGGAACAATCGGTTGTAATCGACGGCGAAACTGTAATATTTAGGAGGGGCCCGAGCGAATCATCTCCAACCCAAACAGCAAATTTTATGATGTACATAGCATCACCAGTTGAGGTAGGAGATTTACTCTTTGCTTGGCAATATCCAACCACCGATGCTGAAGATAAGCAAGGATATACTTTCAAAATCTCTAATGGAAACATAGGCGAAGAGTACGAGCATACTGACGGATACACATATACGACAGGACCTGATGCAAGTGGAGTACCAGTTTTAGTTCAATACGCACGTGAACCGGTCGGATTTATTGATCCAAACAATCCTGAAGATGCTGAATACTTTTTTGAATATCTTGATGATGCGAGATATAATGATAGGTATGATAGATATTATATTAAAAGAAGAACTACAGCTAATGCTACAAATCAACAAACAGTTTCTCTAAATAACTTAGTGCCTACAAGCGGACCAATCTCTTTTTCTCAGTTATATGGATCTCGAAACTTTTTTGAAGGCAGTGCGAATATTCAAGGTCACAACCCGGTT
>Ga0098055_1001204_pt1 | contig 14197 bp, 3 predicted proteins | sample 17_taG_FD_75107 | JGI IMG/M metagenome (GOLD analysis project Ga0098055, IMG submission 75107) | Marine viral communities from the Subarctic Pacific Ocean - 17_ETSP_OMZ_AT15314 metaG | ecosystem: Environmental > Aquatic > Marine > Oceanic | place: Pacific Ocean | collected 2015-01-18 | reverse complement strand
GATCAATTGCATCAGAATCTTCATCTTCTGGGTCTTTTTCAAACGAGAATTGTTCTCCATTGTAGATCAATGGGAATCTTGTTCTGGCACCATCCTGTAGAGACTTAATACTGTCAATGTAGTCTTGCTGACCATAGTTCCAATAAGCAAAGTTATCGGTAAATATTGTCAATACGCTTAACTGGAATGGTTCAATTGGTTGACTCAATGATTTGTCAGTTACTAGCCCAACAACCTCAATGATGTCACCTTCAGCAAAACCAAAACCTTGATTGCTAATCTCATATCCAGTTACTTCAAAGTACTCTGATCTTCCGATAGCAGTGGTTTTTGCTCCACCAACATCACAGGTAATGAATAAGTTATTACCACTAGATATTGAACCATCTCTACGGAATACTGTCTCAATAGGTAGATTGAAGTAGCTAGGTGAAGGTGCCCAGATATATGGATCAACATAACCAGTACCAGGATTATCAACAATAATCTGTAGCTCACCGCCAGGACCTGGAACGCCACGAATAGAAGCAGCAACTCCAGTGTGACCTTCTTCAGTTACTCCAATAGCAACTGTGCGATTGTATCCAGAACCAACGTTATTCTTCGTAATCTGTCCAATAGTTCCGCCACCAACATAGTTGTGAACTAACGTTGAAAGACCAACCTGTAGATTGAAGTGTGCGTCATCCAATCTGTTAATGACTGGGAAGTTATCAACACCTGGTACTGGGAAAACCGTGGTTGTTAATCCTGCAGTTTGTCCGCTTGGACATTCAAACGTAAGACCGTTAAGAGCAGCGAAGCTTGGGTTTAGTAGTTCATTACCAAACTCAAATGGTCTGAACTTCTGCCAATTACCACCAGAAACATATGTATGATCAATGGTTGAGATTCCAACATTAACTGAGAATGTATTATCAGTAATAATAGATTCAACAGCAAATACCGATTCTTTATCGGGGAAAATCTGAGTTGATGGGGCTCCACCCGAACTACAAGAGAATATGATGTTGGACAGCTGAATAATGTCTCCTCTACGGATGTTCTGACCGCCCAGAGACTGTGCTGTATTAATTATTAGCCTACCACTCTCTTTAAAGTAGATCGCTCCTGAAATAGGTTCTAGACCCGTTACATTGGTCCCAAGTACAGTAACTAGTAATCTACCAGTGTCTTCATTATATGTTGCCCATTGTACATCGGCTGATGGACCAAATGTATTGTCAGTAAATACACCAACAATACCACCACCAGAAACTTCGGGCTCAAGAATAGCATCATATAGAGGAGCATAACCAAGACCTGGAGTTGATCCAAGAGATACTATCAAGCCACCTCTAGGTATCTGTGTCTGGTTAATATCAAACTCTGAAGTAACTCTCTGTCCATTTTCAGAAGTAATACCAGTAAAGACTACTGTTGATTTTGGAATTTCTGGGGTAAATGTCACTTCAATTGGAGTACCATTTACAGTTCCAGCAGGAGGAACAAATCCAGAGATAACAGAACCATTTACAAATTTAATACTAGTTAATGTTTTTAATCTCTCACCACGATATACAAACTCACCAGTAACGTACTTCACTTTGACATCATAAACTAAACCATCATCTATGGAGTCGAAGTAATTCTTTCTATCAACGCTATTAGCATCAATGTTGTTGATACCTAAAGTATCCTCACCAACACTCAACCTGAACTGACCAATTTCAGCATTAGCAACATCGGTACTATCACTCCAAGTGTAACCAACAACTTGCTGGGCTCCAGTGAAGAAATAGTTGTTACCTTGATTATTGTCAGTTGTGGGCGTTTGATATATGTCATTGATGACTAAACAACCACCACCATTCTCAATACCACCAGTAGAGATTCCATTACTAGTTAGAACAAACTCATTGGTATTGCCATCAAACTGATCACTAATATCATCAAAGACGGCAATGTCATCATAATTTTTCTGTAAGAAAGTTCTTCCCTGGAAAGTTGAGTTAGTAACAACTAAATTGTTTTCATTTGGCTGCTGTGGTCCTCTTCCATTCGGAGCTGCAGTAAAGATAATATCTGAAGCAACAATATTATAGTTACCTCTATATAACTCCATCTCGCTATTTGCGGGATGTGATGTGGCAGCAGAGCCAATGACACCACGATCAGCCTTAACAAGAGGAATAACTCCCGTGTTAGAAATTGGTCCTAATGGAGATGTGGCAAAACCAACGTTATCAATGAGAACAAACTCTTCATCAATCAATAGCAAATCACCAGAACTCAATGTTCCAATTCCCGCAAGTACTAGGAACTCTTCCTCACTATTAATGGTATTTGTCAATTCATACTCAAAGTTGGTAGTTGCGATTGGTGCCTGAATAACTCCATCAAGTGTAAATAGAGATTTCTCAAGTTTTTTCTCCATCCCAATGATATGAGCATTACCACTACCCAATCCAACAAAACTAACAAAGTTTCTATCAATCGCATCTTGTAAAGTTGTTGCCAATTGGAACCTATTTAAGTCAAGTTTGATCGCCCAAACTTTGGATGGCAATTTATTTGTAGTGACTCCAAGATAGTCAGTTGTCGGAACAATCTCTATAGGAGTAGCAATACTTGGATCTATACTATCTCCAGGAATATAGTATAGTTCTTCTGCGGGACTAAAGAAGTGTGAATTTATTGTAATTATGTCGTTTAATTCATCAACAGTATCTATAGGATCAAATACTTTTTCATAAATTGGAATTCCATTATAATTCAATGGGAAGCGAACTTTATTCGTCCTTTCGCCCAATGGGGCATTATATAGATCTAGTAGGTATGACTCCTGATTAGCCTGATAAAGAAGAGGTCTTGGATCATAATTGATAGTATCATATTGCCTATAGAAAGCTTCGACATATACTGTGATGTTGATAGCTTCTGTTGGATTACCTGCGACATCAGGCTTAAACTTAAGAACCCAGTCTGGACCAATAAGTTCCGCAGTAAATTCTCCAATACCACCTTCACCGTCAGCACCATCACCTTCTGTCAGGAATGGATATGCGTTGGTGTATGATGAGCCATCGGAGTTTGCCATCATAACTTGATGAATAGCACCAAGTGTAGGTCCTTGAATATAAGCAACAACTTTAGCTGTCTGGAATAGTTCAGCATCTAAAGTGAGGACATCAATTGAAGCATCCGCAGTACTTCCACTTACTCTATTTGAAAGTAAGTTAAGTCCCCTTTCACTACCCAAAGGTATATTGTCCTTCTTGAATGGGAATGGATTATCACCTGATTGGGTTGGCTTAAATTCAATTTCTTTGGTTTCAATTCTAAGTATTCTATTGGTTGGGTTTACTACATTGATGCGAAGACGACCACCACCCAAGTTAGTAGTAAAATCATATCCAGCATCACTAACATCCTGTAATGCAACGCCGTCAAATGAATAGACAGCGGAATATGTGTCTGGACCAATCCGCACAGCATAAACTTCATAGTACGAAGGAATACCTTGACCATTTAGAGCATAGACGTGTAGAGCAACCGCATCAACTGAGGTATTAGGAGCAACGTATATTTGTGTGGTTGTGTTTGCCACAACATTAGTAATCACACCACCCAAAGTAACGTATCCAATTTGTTTTGGAGGTAATGAATTTGTCTCAAACTTTTGGACCAATAGCTTAAGGTCCATGTCAAATGTATCTGGGTCAGCTGGGGTAAATCTTAATGAATAGTCACTATTGTTTAATGACTTTGACTCAAATACACCATGTGGGACATCACCATCAAATACATCAGCCTTATTCATAGTAAAGGCTTTATTATCATAAGTAAGGGAAACAATTTCTGATAGCTGAACTTCATCCGTATTTGGATTTCTAACTTGAACTATACCAGCTGTGAAGATATCAGTAATTACATTAAATTCAATGAACTCATTTTGACCACGAAGATTATCACTATCAATAAACTCATTGCTAACATTATCAACTAACAATACTCTATTAGTTCTAACTTCAATATAGTCAGTTAACCTCTTATATGGTACAGCACTATTGAATCTAATAGCATTTGTTTTGTTATTGATAACATTATCGTCATAGCCCAAATCAAATACATTAACTCTATCCACGCGCAGGGGTGTGCGAGCAATATCAGTCAATCCAATAAAATCAAGGATAAGAGAGGTATCAGTAGAAATAGCAGTTGTTCCAAAACCAACTCTACCAAAAGACTCAATCCGTGTATCGGAGAAGTTCTTCAATCCAATAGGATGGACCAATCTATTAACTGGACCAATAAGATCGTCAAAGTTAATTGTACTCTTAATTGAATAAGATAGATTCTGGTAATAATTATTATCGGGAATTACTTGGAACTCATCATTGATAAATCCAATAGAATCATTCCAACCTGTACTTGTACGACTGATAGTCTCAATTTTATATCTACAGAAGCTCTTATCAATATTAGTTACAGTAGCTATAATACCACTAACGTTTCCTCTGACAGAATCTCCTACCAATAGATTGAAGTTTCCTTTAATTTTAAAGAAGTTTGTGTTTGACTCCTCTACGACCAAATCAGTTTCCTGAACGACATCATTATCAATTAAGGAGAGTCTTTCCCCCTCAACGAATACAGCAGTAGTTTGATTTACTTGGAATACTGGATATATCTTTTTATTTACGATTGATGAGAATGCATTTTGGAAAGTAGCAGCAACTCCAACATTGTCATCAGGATACTTAACTCTAATAACAACGGGATTAGAAGCCTGAACAGCAACAACATCAAAGAATTTATATCCATACTCGGATGAATTCATATTTATTTGTGGATTTGCTGTATTGATAGCAAAAATATTTTCAACAAATACTTTATCACCAACCTCAAATGGAGCATTAAGATATCCAGCAATTGGTGTTTGCATCAAATAATCAACAAAACCAGTTCCCTGGTTAGCAGTCTGATTTATAACTTGTAGAATTGGTACGCCATTACTATTATTTGTTGTAAAGAATTCATGGGCATTTTTAGACAAGCCAGATGGAGCAACATCTAATTCAACATCAACCACTTTTGATGATTGGGTTTGAACAAAGATTGAACCACTGTCAATAACATCTCTCGTTATAGAGTCAACTAGAACACCATCTGGATCGGATTGATATCCAATACCACCATTCAAAACATCAATACTAGTAACAAAATCAGAATCTGTAAATTCGATGCTAGGCTGAACGATACCCTTTGGTCTTATCGTTCTATCGGCAGAGTATGCCCAGCCTGGATTCTGGATTCTAAAGGAAGAAACTTCTCCAATATTACTAGATGATGCTCTCAATGAAGCATTACTTCCAGTTGGACTTTGAATTGTTATAAACTCAGGTAGAGTATTGAAGTTTTTACCTGAAGAAATAATCCTAATGGTACCAATAGGTCCAGTAGTATTAGTTGATGATGTTAGATACTTTAAATTAGCCTGTGATGGAAGGTACTGACTAACTTCAGGTCTCTGTGGAAGTGATAGTGAAAATACTGAGTCTTGCTCTACAGTAACAGTTCCCCTAATACTATAAGTACTATTCACATAGCTAATTGAGTTATATGAAATGGCATTAGTATCTGCGGTGGAAATGTATCCACCAGACTCAAGACCATAATAGATAACACCAGGATTGTTAACCGAATACCTAATATTTTTCTCACCATCAGGATATCCTTCAGTAGATACACCACTAACAACAAACACCCTGTCAATACTATTGTTTTCAAAAACTTCAGTCAGTGACTGATCATAGAAGAATTTTAACTCCTTACCAAATAATGTTGGTGATGATACATCGAAGTTAATATCGTGGTTACTAATAATATTAAGTTCTGGATTTACTTTAGCAAATACCTGATTACCTGCGCCCTGTGAATTTAATTCAATTGGATTTTCAGAACCAATTTTAGTATCAATTTCAGTTTGAGCAACATAGAATCTGTCAGAATCAAATGGAATTACAAAGTACTTACTGTTATTGACTAACCCAGAAATAACAGTATCATCGGTAGTGTATAGAATATAATCAGCAAGAATATATCCGTGGTTTGGAATAGTAATTAGATTTAGTACTACATCAACATCTACAGGAAGAGCTGTCTTGGGATCAATGATTAGAGATTGTGATACCTCATTAAATTCAACTACGATAGAGGAGTTTGATCCAATACCAGCGGGACCGAAAGGAACTACACTGACATCTACAGCATCCCCATTCTGTAATTGATGTGGTTCTATAGTCGTAATGTTAGATCTAATTCTATCAAGGTTAGCTGTTTCAGCAAATCTATCAGTGATGATATTATAGAGAAAAAGATCACTGCCATCAGAAAGAATAACTAAATCCTCTTCTTCTGGGCTAAACCTAAGTCCAATCAAATCTTTTGATATATTATGAACATATAAAGTTTCTTCATCACCAATTTGTGGAATAATCTTAATGTTACCCAAATTATCCCTAACTTGAATAGGTGCCCCAAGTGCTGGCTTAATAAAAGTAACTTTTTCTAAGTTTCTAAACTGATGTGAAGGTGCATAGATAGAAGCAGCAGGAATAGAAATTTCATAATCAATATTACCAATTGAATAGATTCTTTCTGTTGTTTCCCCTAATTCACTAGAAGTACTAAAAGTCTGCTTTGGATTGAAGAAGTAATCCTCATTCAACTCAGATTCAAACTCATCAGTTCTTACATTGATGTCAAAGAAATTTTTGATAGGGAATACTCTTGCTCCAATAGGGGCAACAGTTGATGTAGCTTGTGATCTATAAACTCTAAGAGCTTTATTTACTGGGAAGATATTTAATACAGTTACTTCCTCAATATCATTACCACTTCCAATAGTCAAAGAAGAACCAACGCTGACATTAGATGAAATATAATTTACGAAGATGTCTATCGCACCTTCAGAAACAGCTGCTGGAACTGGATTATAAAGACTCATTGATGTATTATCAATACTAACAATACGTGAGCCACCAATAACAGAAGTAAATGTGGTTAGACCACTAATAATAACAGAGTCGCCTTCGCGATATGCGTGAACAGGGTCAACATAAATGCGAACAGTGCTCTGATCAACTCTAATTACTTTTGTTACTAATTTACTGTAGGACAAAGTATCTTCGTTAATATTTGATATACCAAAGCCAACTACTTCACTAACAATAGAACTAACAGAATCTTCACTACTATCAAAGATAGGAATATCACCAACACCGTAACTATTTCCAGCACCAACAATAGCAATACCATCAATCTCACCAGGAGAAATTGATTCAACAATCTGGTCTTGAGTATCAAACAAATATGACTGATCTAAGAACTCACTACCAGCTACTGGACTACCAACATAGTATGGGAATGTGTTTCTGAAGATGGGCTTATCATTAACATCAAAGTCTTGGTCAATATTTGTACTTGAAGGTTCAATGGGAGAGTCTCTGAACTCTGGACCAATAAAGTATGGGAATTGTGGTTCTCTGGCACTTGACTGGGCGTCAGGGGCGATGCCAGCAAAATACGCATATACTCCATCAGGGAATTCTGGAGTAGAACAGTATCTACCATTATACTCATCTAGGTCTCCTTCATCAACATACTTATAATCCTCTGTGAAGAATCCAGCTGGATATGATTGTTGTCTTGGTCTTCCAAATACATCATCAGGGGCTAGGACATATGCGGTCTTCATAGCCCTAATGCCAGAGTTAGTATCTCTTGGATCAGAATAACCAAAACCACCATAAATTGGATTACCATCATTAGCCCAACCAATGATTGGGGAATGGATGTTACCGTCGTCCTTGTAGATATCTTCTCTTAACTTTCTATCATAAGCTACAATTCTATAGTTGTTCTGACTTAGAACCTCGAATCCAAACCTAGCATATAAGTTGATTGTTAGGTCTCTAATCCTAGGAATAATGATAGCATCTCTGCCTGGATCAACTACTCTAATTTTTGTAGTGGTTTCTCCATAGCTGATACCAGAATTAATGATAATTACTTCTTCAATTTTACCATCAACAACAATAGCCCTTAACTTACAACCGACACCACTATTAGATGAATCTTCAATAATTAGATTTGGACTATCTGCGTACTCTCTACCAGAATTTAGAATTTGAATTCCAGTAATTCTACCTTCAACAATTGATGGTACGATAGCAGCACCAGTTCCAGATGATAATTCAACATTGGGAGTTTTTTGGAAGTTTGTGATGTCACTACCATAGTAACCACCGTCATTAGTGTAAACTTGCTCAATAGATCCTCTAATAACAGGAGTAGCTTTAACTTCTCCACTAAAAGTACTAGCATAAGAAACAACGACTTCTGTTGTGATATCTGGATACTTAATATTATGCTTACCAGTTCCTTCGCTGGTCAAATCAACAAACTCTAATCTATCATAGTTGCTACTAATAGTAGCACCAATACCAGCATCGGACAACTTAAGAATATTGTCATCTACTTTATAAACATAGTATTGATTTGAAGTTGATAGTCCACCAATTGAGGTCCCAGTAGTACCATACTCAACAATGTCACCACTCTCAAAACCGTGCTCAAAATATCTAATTTCATCATACGCAGTAAAGACGTTTGATGGAGCAAACTCCATATTCCTATAGAAGAAGAAACCGCCATCGTCAGAAATAGTAGCTCCAATAATTGTATTTTTTCTTAAGGTGTCAAATGATTGAATACCATAACCATTTAAGTTTTCTGATAAGTATACTGGATCACCACCACCCTTCAATTTATCTAGAGTGTCATATAAGCGAATTGTTTTTACATTTAAAACTTCAGCAAAGTAAATACCACCATTGGACAGTGTGGTTCCACCACTAATTGCTGGTACAGCATTTTTTGAGGTACCAATACTTTTCGCACCTTTATTATTATATACAACAGCATCTCCAGTAGCCAAGTTATGCGCTGCCTGGAATAAAATACTATTATCAATATAATTAACACCACCACCAAGATCAGTAACTCTACTGTCAAAAGGAATGATTCTATTTTGCCTGTCAACAACAGGAATCGCTGTAGCACCCCTACTATTGCCACCACGCACAGTAATGCTGAATGCTTGATCAATATCAAAATCTTGTGGGTCAATTAGAATTTCTTCTAGCTTTCCTTTAACTACAGGAGTACCAAAAGCTCTAGTAGGAACAACAGGAGGAGATACTAGCTCATAGATCAATACATCTGGCTCTGCGATTTCAACCTTTGGTGGTGTAATTACACTGTAACCTTCTCCCCGTGAAACTGCGTCCAATTTTTCAATAGGTCCCAAATATACTTTATCAGGAGACTTATAGGATACAATCTCCACACCATTAGTAAGCACGGCGATAGCACCAGGTCTAGTGGGTTCTGGCTCTCTATCAATAGAAATTAAAGTATCAGATACTGGAATTTTTCTATATACACGCTTCGTGGTAATTTGACGAGTCTTCTGACTATCCAAAGTGAAGAAATGCGTCCCTACTCCAACAGTTTCAGTAAAGCCAACAAAGCTTGCGCTACCGATAAAGGATGGGGACACATATAATTTAATTTTTCTCTTATCTTCTAGAACCTGAACATAATACTCACCAACATCAGTTAGTGGGACAGTATCCTTACTGACAGTATATGAAATCAAATCTCCAGTAAAGAACTGAACTTCTTCTGGGAAGACTAGAGTAGAGTACTCACCAGTAAAGCTATTAAAATCTTCAAATGTATCTGGAGTAGGATCGACTATCGTACTTTCAACAATATTAGCAGTGATCTCATATGATGGTAATGAGTTAGTGGCAACATAATAGTTGGAGTCATACTCTCTGGCATCATATAAGTTTAGTACGTTGGATAGTACCGCATTATTGCCATAATCAATAGGAGTACCGCTACTATTAGCATACTTCTGATTTCTTCTAATATCTAGTGGCTGATTGGTAGGAATACCGAAGGTATCATTAATCGTTACCGTAGAATTGACAAAATCAACGCTATCGACTAAACGATCAGTAACATATGGAATTTGACCGCCACGTTGTAGAATATCTACAGTATCTCCAGGAGCAATGCTAGCCTTATCTAAGTAATTAGCAGATAAGGTAAATTCTGTACCATCAACACCCCTAACTTCAAATCTTACACTTGTATTATAGATGAAGCTGTTAGCAATAGTTTGTGGAACTGTCTGTGTTCCCCTAACCGCAACAGGACCAAGAATATTTTCCCCAAGAGTATCTACTCTAATTTTCTCACCAATGAAGTTAAATGGCACTTCCTTACCAAAGGATAGATCAGAAATAACACCAGTCAATCTTACAGTGATTTCTTCGCCATCTGAACTAGTTCCACTTACAACAATATTGTCAATGATCTGCTCTTTAATGTCTATAGTTTTTAATGGATCAGAACAGGTAACGCCCAAAAACTGATTGACGCTCTTTTGCTCATATTCAAATTCAACACCATCTTCGGTAATAAATTTACCGTTATTACGGAAACCAATAGTACTATCTACAGTAATAGTGGTATCACCTGGATTCCAAGGTCTTTGGGTATATGATCTAGCTGGTACAGTAAATAGTTTCTTCTCATTTCCAATTTCATCATTGGATACGAAGAAGTATATTCTATAGTATAAATTTTGATCTCTAGTAAAGGTCTCAATTTCAGAAACAGCACCAAATACGCTAGGATTTCCTACTTCAAATATAGTTCTTCCCTTTAACTGTGTTGGATTACCTTTAACTGGAATAGCAACGGCATAATCTCTTCTTGAGTACTCTGCTGTTGATGGTTTAATTAGAAAATTCTCTAGGTCAACAACTCTAGGTGTCTCCCCATACAATACTTTAAATAGAATGACAATAGATTCTTCACTTCCTTTAGTTTGGAAGAATGAACGTACATTTCTAATCCAGTTACCAACATTAAGGTCGTCAGCAACATCTAGATCTTCAAATCCAGGAGCAAACGTAGCTCTAATTTTATCAAAAAATGTTTTTAGGAATAGTACACTTAAGTTCTCTACAGGTGCCCCTGAAAGGTGCCCAGAAGCATCTGAAGTCTGGAATACCAACTCTTGGGGAGCACCATCAGCGTGAAGGTCTGTAATGGCACTGAATCCCCTAACAACACCAGTAAATGTGTTGGTAGTGATACCAGTGTATGTCATTATCTCATCACCAACCTTTAGAAGTCCCCAGGCTTCAGGAAAACTATTAGTTGTGTTTACATAAACAACATCAGATTCTGCTGTTATGTCTTCAGTTAGTTCATATGTGCCATATAATGCTTGAGATGATGTATTATTAATATCAAGGTACTGATCTAAATTTGTGGCAAAGTCCATTGGACCGCCCTGAAACTCCTGGGAGATATAAAACTGTTTTAAGAAGTCATCAGTTAATGGTGCTTCACTTAAAATAAAACTAGGGAGTTGGGAAGAAACGATATCCTGGATCTTCACTCTCACTTCAATACCAGTACCAATCATACTAAGATACCTGTTGTTACCTTGTTAATTTGCCGTTTCCGTAACTTGATGTTACTGGGAAACCAACGCCAGAGATCTGTTCACCACTGGAAATTGTATCCCTAATCATATTTATAGGGCTCTGAGAAACGTCAAATGAAACGTAGAGATCTTTAAGACCAATAACGTCATTAGACTGTGGAAATGCCTGAATTTCAATAATTTTATTATCCAGATTTGTTGAAGCTATGTTTACAGTGAATAATTGTATTTCACCTTTGGTGTAATCAACAATACCAGCATTTTTAACTACAGTTGTATAATTAGCTTCTCCATCACTGGCATTAGGATTTTCACTAATGTATGATATGACACCTTTACCGGATCCGTCTAGTTGACCAGCAGCATCCGTATTTGGAGTGTCGGTAATAAAGAGAGTTGCTGAATTTCCAGTAATCTTAAATCCACTACTCTTTACACTTCCCCCACCAGGAATAATATGGAACGCATTACCATAGCATAACTCATATTGAGCAAACTGATTTTCAGCAGCATTGAGATTTCTTCTAATAATAACTTTTGTGATGTTTGATGTTACAGCAGATGAAGTATCATCAATAACTTTCTGACACTTGGAGTATTTAAATCTACCACCAAACTTATTAATATCAATAGAACCAGCATATGCGTTTAGAGACCGCACAACAGCACTCTTCAAAGTATTTGCTGTAGTTGTTTTTGTTGTGTCATAGTAAACAGCACTTTCAATCTCAACAAAGAGAACTTTAAGGTCAACAATCTGTTGATTGATCCCAGCAATTGTATATTGCTTCAATCCATCAAGAATGTTCTTCTTATCAAAGTCACTAACTTCAACACCATTGACAGGTTTGATGCTAATTAAGACATTACCGAATTGTGGAGGTATTAGCTCTTCTCCACCCACTACAGAGATTGATTCTGTATTTGGATATAGCTGTTTAATGATGCCTTCGTAGTCACGCCCCGTAACAGCCCTGTATTGGGCTCCATAAACGCGGGGAGCATAGTACTTGATAGATTCTACACTCTCTACATCAGCACCGTTTCTAGCGGCTGTTATGGTAGTTACATCAACCACGTTTGATGGGGAGACTGGATTGCCAAGATCATCAATCAAAGAGCCAGCGAAGCTAAATTGACTAGCTCCATCACCACCTTTACCATCACCAATGATATATGTGGATTCAATTGTTTGTTTGTTGACTAGAGCCTTACCAAAAATATTATCCCCAAACAATAATTCATAATTTTCTTGGTTTACTTCTGCTAGGAAGTAAACTTCACTATTCTTATCGATTCTAATAATATTTTTTACTCTTTCCCACTCTTGTCCCAACCCAACATCATTCTCATCTCTTACTCTTACTACAAGTGTACTAAAATCAATATTTGGGTTATTAATAATGTATCTTTGGTCCAATGAAGTATCTACAGGAAATGATGTCCTAGCAAATGTTCCCTGGTAAATTGTTATTGGATCACTATCTATACCAAACACAGCAACACCTTGATTCACAGTGGCTGTTATAGGCTCTGGAATGGAAAATACGTAACTGCTGTTGTCTTCAGTGCCAACACAGACTAGACCAGCCTTCAAGGTCAACGTAGAGGTGCTAGAGCCAGTGTCTATACTAAACCTGACTTGAGCTTGAGCTGATTTTTGTGATCTGGGTAGATACCCAATGTTTCCTGCCAAAGAAACTACATTTCTACGGAGAGTAGCTGAATCCAAAAAGGATTCATTAACAATCATATTGGCATTCACTGAATTGATATAGGCATTGTATGCCAAAGTATCAATAAGGACACTAAAGTTGGATCCATCAAAATCAAACCCAGTAAAATCAGAGTTTGCTCTTAGATAGTCTTTAATAGACTCTTTAATTTGATCGTAGTCTAAATTAGTAAACTTGGTGAAAGCCATTACCTAGTACTCGTTAAAATAAATGTATAATTTTGGGGTGGAAACTCTTCACCTACAATTTTGTAAGCAATACTAACGCCTAATTCATTCTGATCTGTAAAAAGATCAACTTTAACAACGATATCATCAATTCTAGGCTCAAAGTTTTCTAAAGAAACTCTTATTTGGTCTTCAACGGCAAAGGCGGTAGCATAATTTGCGTTTTCAAACAGCTGACCTCTAACATCAGACCCAAAAAGTGGTTCAAAGAACTTTTCACCTGGAATAGTTTCTACAATGTTGCGCACCGACTGCTTAATCGCCCTCTCATTCTTTAAAACCCCAAGATCACCAGTTACTGGGTGGGGTAAAAAGGATAAACTAATATCCTTGAATGACCTAGAAACGCGATTTACGTCAGCCATCATAAAAATACGACATTTATCAGTATTTATGCCAAAAAATTAGACATAAAAAAAGCTCCAGGAGGAGCTTTTTGAATTTATTTGGTTTTTTTGGCTTTTTCGGCTTCAATTTTAGCTTTTTGAGCTAAAGCTCGGTCTAGAGCACCGTAATCAGTTACTAAAACGACGCCAGGTGAGCGATCTACAGGTCTTCCCATTGGTTTTTGTCCTAAAAAAAGTAAATTTAGAACTTTTAGGGGGGTTCTATCCCCAAATTTATTTATTTAATTATCTACCTTGACCACGATAGAG
>Ga0098055_1001202_pt1 | contig 14205 bp, 45 predicted proteins | sample 17_taG_FD_75107 | JGI IMG/M metagenome (GOLD analysis project Ga0098055, IMG submission 75107) | Marine viral communities from the Subarctic Pacific Ocean - 17_ETSP_OMZ_AT15314 metaG | ecosystem: Environmental > Aquatic > Marine > Oceanic | place: Pacific Ocean | collected 2015-01-18 | reverse complement strand
TTTTTCCAATATATTTTTTTAGTTGTTAATAATGGAAATCCAAGACGCATATCGTGTCTTATCATTCTTCCAAATACAGATTTCGTGCCTGTACCTGTTCTGTCAGGTTTATTAGCTCCACTAAGTAATACCCCTGCTAATAATCCTAAATATTCTTCTTCACCGTTTATCATAATAATATTTTTTAGCTTTATATACTTCTTGCCAAATTTCATCAGCAAGATAAGCATTAGGTGTTTTATATATAGTTTTATAATCACTTCCTAGAGATACTCCCACTCTCCACTCTTCAGGATAAAGACCTTGGGATGTTGGAACAGGCGCAATTCTTATATCATTTTCAATACAATACTTATCCCATTTTAATTGTTCTGGAGAAGCTATAAAGGAAGTTCCTAAACCTTTATAATTCTTTTTCTTTTTTACAGCGGCTATTCCCATGGCAATCCTTCATTCTTTAAGTCATCAAAAGGTATATAATCACCACTAATATGGTCCCATTTAAAATGCGCTTCAGCTTGGTTTTCACCCAAGTTTTGAAATTTAACTTTAAGAACTTTAACCTTAACCGTTTTATTAGTGTAATTCCTATGTACCAAGAGCCCATGATAACTAGCATCATACCATTCACCCCCACCCTTAATAGAATACATTGTCGGTTCATCCATTGTTCCATCATCTTTTTTATACATTTTAGTTGGGTGAGCTACAACAATAACAAGTACATCATGCTTTTTTGCAAAAGCTTCTATACGTGTTAAGTATTCCATTGTTGCATCCGGTATACTCATTGCACTAGCTCCATTCATTTTTACTTTATTATATGGATCTATAACCAAACACTTAATGCCTTTACGCTTTACGAGCTCAGCACCTTTGGCTAAAACAGAATCAAGATCATACCTTTCATTTTCAATAAAATAAAAGTTGTCATCTACAAGCTCTGTAACTTGGTTCCATTTCTCTGTGCCTATGTCCTCTTTTCTAGGCATCCACTCTCCTATCTTACGTATTAGTTTATGAGTGTGTAGAAATGTTGGTTTATTCTCTGGTGAGGCAAATGCTGTTTTCCAGCCGTATTTCATTTGGTATCCCACCACCATTCGATCAACAAAATCAGACTTCCCACTGCTAGGAACGCCTGTAACGGTGATGAATTGCCCTGTGTAAGTAGAGAATATGCTATCAAAGTTATCAAGGCCGACTTGATACCCAGGTTTAAAACCTTCATGAATAAATTCTTGTAATTCATTGTTTACGTCTTTTAAAGTTACTACGTTTTCAAGAGGAACAGGATTAGCTGTATCAACAAGACGCTTGAGCATAGACCCGCCGTAGCGTAACATATATTCATTAGCATCTTTACAATCGTTAAAGTCAATAGTATAACATGTTTCTGCCCCGAAGCGTCTGATGAGCTCCTGCTGTAAGTTTTGTCCTGCCTCATCTTGGTCAACTGCGATGATAATCTTGGGTTTGTCATCGAAATATTCAATGCAACCGTCAAGGTAATCAAGATTAAGACGATTAAGAGTAGCTCCGTTTGGTACGCTGACCACACTGTCCACTTTAGATTCCACAAAAGATAAAGCATCCATTTCGCCTTCCACAATAACCACATATTCATGGCCAATAGTGCTATCAATATTATAGAATACTTTTTCTGCACCTTTAACAAGTTTAAAGTTTTTTCTACCATCTCTATATTTTATATTTATAAGTTCATTATTAATAAAATAATTAAATTGAATAGTATTTTCAACATTTGAAGTTTGTGGCATCCACTCGGAGCCTTCTGATACTCTTAAGCGTTGAAGGGTAGATTGCGAAATTCCTCTACCCTTAAACCACTTAATAGCTTTATCAGACAATTCAGTACCGTTGTATTCCTGTACAGGTTTAACATAAGTTTTATCACTAGCGCCTTTACGTTGGAATGTGTGTAACTGAAATACTTCATCACAATTCATACAAGTACCAAGACCACGTTCCCAATCGTACATAGCACATTTAGCTTTACGATTTTCAGGTTTTCTGTCAGCAGAGCAAAAGGGGCATGTACCCTCTTTTTTACCTACCTCAAGATCATACTGATTGAACTGATCAATAGTAAATCCGTTGATCTCTGTATTGTTAACTGTCATATTAGTCCTCGATTAAAGTTATATTACCGTCTTCATCGGTATCTATGTTAAGATAGTCCTCAGTCTCAATATTAATGTATTCTTCTTCCATTAAAAAGGAAGATCAGGCTCACCTGCATTAGATATACTTTGTAATATTTCAACGTTATCACGAGGAGCTTCTCCTTCTCTAGGAGTTACACCTACGTTCTGGCCATTGGTCCACACAACTTTAACATTACCTAAAAATGTTTTAGGAGCCTTAGACTCTCTTTCTTCTTTGGTTTGTTCTGTTTGGATGTAACCTGTGTCTCCATACTGGCCTAACTCATCGTTAAGCACAATAGTAATAGGATAATATTTACCCTTTTTGCCTTCATAAATCTTAGACTTATCAATCTTAGTAAGATCAATATTAGCTGAAATTATACTTGCCATTTAGTATGTATTTATAGTGTTAAACATTCTTCGCATCTGATCCTTAGTAGCACCTGTGGTTCTACGTAGATTATCAACAGCCTTAGTATGCGATTGGTTGCTGTAAAAATTGTTTACGCTTGTGTTAACTCCTGTTACATCACAAACTCTTTTTCTAGTTCTTGCCATAAAATTAAATTAAAGTGTTTTGGAGATATAATATTGGCTAAAATCTCCTTCGCCATTTACAAAAAATTCATTATATGCTTGCGCAGCTCTAGCCACTTTGTTTTGTCCTGACTGTAAAAATTGTTCACTACAATCAAACAAACCTAGTTGCATAGTTTTTTTATCTATAACTATAAAGATAAGTTCATAACCAAACATCTTAGAATAGATGTAGGCTTGGCTATCGTAATTATATTTATAAGCTGAATTAGCAAATGAATTTATGTTGTTAGTTGTTTTAAGATCAACGATCAGTTGATGGTTGTGGTTTATAATATCAGCTTTACCTTTCCATTCTAAGCCCTCAAGCTCGGTAATTCCTGGCACCTCATATTCAACATCGCCTTCCCGTATCATGTCGTGAAACAACTCATTATCTAATACTTTTTCGCGCATCAACTCAATACTATCAGCTTCGTGTTCAAGTAGACATATATCGCCTCCAGACAACTCCTTATAAGCTTTTGTGTTTCTAGTTGATGATTTTATTATCTTATACTTATCGAGCTTCTCGGGCTCTAGTATAGTGGTGTGAAAATAGCCTCCAACAACAAATGCAGGATTAGGTGGTGAAGGCTTTTTAAAATCGAGTGGGTTATTTAACAATGCTGATATATCACTATTACTTAGATACTGTTTACCAAAATCCCCATAATAATGTTCATCAACTCTTAACTTCTCGATTGCTTGTTTATTATCCATTCAGTTCCTTTAAAGCTTCAGCTGTTATAGAATATTTTTCTTGTAATGTCTTCATTAACCCTCCGTTAGCTATGAACTTTTTAGCTTGATCTAAGTTATTCATATCTATAGTAGGTTTCTTATCAGCCATTATTTTATTTTCAAGAGCATTAACTTTAGCTTTTAAAGTTTGTCGTGCTACATCTCTCCCATGTGTGTTAGTTGCATCGGAGTCAGCTGTGTCATCTATAAGTAATAAATTACCTAATGCATATTTCTTACCATAACTTGAAGCAGATCCAAATTTCTGAGGCATTTGCATACCCTTTTGATTAAGATCAATACCAACAACAGCTGTACCTTCTATCTGATCACCAGTTTCAGCATCTACAATAGTAGCTGTACTGTGTAAGATAGGAAAATCACCTAATGTTAAATTTTCTCGTATTGTAAAATATACTCCATGTTTGGAATTAAAAGGTTTTAAAGCTTCTAATATGTCTTCAGCAGATCTAAACATGTAATTGCCAAAGTTATTTTTTCTAGACTTCTTGGCTTTGAATTCTGCTTGTATTGTACTAAGTTTTTCTCTAATGTTCATTTGATTGGATTATTTCATAATTAATATACATACCATTTTTATAATATGTTCTGATACCATCACCCTCGGTGAATGAGTCAATGTTTGTTATATAATCTTTCATCTTAATAGATTAAATCATATATAACTTTGTCTCTTTTAAATAATCTACGTTTAGCGTAGTTATTTATCTTTCCAAATACAGTATGACCATCAACAAGGTCATTATTATATTCATCATGCTCGTTATATATATTAGCATTTTTAGTAACACCTTTACCTGTTAATTGGTGACAATTAATTGGTATAATTTTACTTGATGATACTGGTGAAACAATGCTAAAGTTATAATTAGCTTGTTTCTCTCTAGGAGCATTATCTTTATAAGGACTAGGAGGAGCATCTCCTTGCTTTACATACTGTAATTCGTCAATAGCTGTGAAACAGCTTTTATATTTAGTTTTAAACTTATACATAATATTATAGTGCAATTATTTGTTAAAGGGACCTTAATCCTGATATATTTTTAAATTTTTAGCTGAATACTCATGTACCTTAGACTGTGAGCGTATGCCATTAGTAGAAACATAGTAAGCTAATTCATTTAAAGCATCTTCATTTGATCTTAATCTTTTTAAGAGTCTTTGCTTTTGCTTTTTAATACTCTCTATATTACCACTATAATATTTAGCAATATCAGCTATTTTTTTAGGCTTAGAATAAATATCATCTAAACCATAAAACATTTGCATCATGCCTGAATATTTTGGTATATACTTTTTTAGCCAGCCAATTAAATATTCTCCAAGTTTATCGTGCTCATAGTTGTATACATCAGATTCAACCATAGCAATCACGTCACTATCAAACCATTGAGGGAACAACACAGATATAAACCCAAACCCATTTGTGTGGCGTTTCTTATCTTTATTATTCCAAATACCTTTGATTGGACGGCCAGAACCATCAACATTTTCTTTTATTCTATCTCCAACAATACCTTTTATACTAATACTTAAAAACTTGCTAACTGTTTTATTCTTGTCTAATTTTGACTCTAACTTATTTATATAAGTCCAGTCAACATTACCCCAAGCTGTTAGTAAAGCTAAATAAGCTTCTTGATTTAGATCGTTGATATTCATGACTCCTATAGCAGAATAATCTTTTGAATAACTATTTGCTATTTTAGTAGCCATTTTAAAATAATCAGATGGAATATTAGACTCAATATTATTAACAGTTTGTCTGTTGATAGCATAAATCTTTTTATTAAAATTTTTCATATATGCAATAATTTTAATCGTCTACTGTATTTTTTTATCAGTGCAGCCCTATGTTTGAGCTCTCTTACAGGTATTCTATTCCTAGCTTCTCCTGTTAATACTATCTCTACAATCTCTTCACGTAAAGAATAAATTTGACTCCAAAGATATTCCCTATGTTTAGACGCTCTAGATCTTGTATCAATTCTTACGTTGCCTATTTTTATTAACATCTTTCTTGGGTTTTCTGAATGTATTAATTTTAGATTTAATATTAAATACATTAGTTTCTATTAAATGTCTGTATGTTTGATATGCGCTCATATAATTGTTTTAAAGTTAATATCTGTGTCTGAGGGAAAGTATTTTAGGATATCCTCACAAATCTTGTCTTGGACGTGTGGTTCAAGCTGAGTATTGATCATATATTTATATTCTTTCCCTTTATGGTTTATAATCATATATTCTAATACACTCATACGTAATTCCAAAATGAATCTATTTTCTCAATATATGTTATACCGCCTTGATTAAAATGTAAACTTTTATGTTTATCAAAGCTAGGTGGAATATCTCCAATAGCATATGGTTTAAATTCAATTACTTTTCCGGTTTTTAAACTTCTTAATTTTCTTGTTTTCATTAATATAAAGGTTTAGTTAAATTTTCTTCTGTTTCCCACTGCTCAACAATGTGCTCACCTGTTGAGTCATCAATATAATATGTTCTATCACGTATAGTGATAAACACACAGTCTTCTGATCTTACATCTATTATCATACTTTCTTTTTAATTGTTAATCCCTCTTTACCAAATACTTTTGCCTTAACAAACTCATAATCAGGTTGTAAGCAAATTTGTATATTTTTTGCAGGTGGTATATTTGCACGTCCACCACAATATTTGTCTATTATATATTGTTTAATTTCTTTATTCATAATCGCGAATAGTTTTAAATAATGGATGTCTATATGAACCTGACGGTGTACGCTGAAAGTAAGTAAATGTAGCTGTTTTGCCTATGTACCATTCAGCAATGTCATACATTTTTGTTAGTATTTCCATTTTATCCATTACTGGCATTCCGAACTCGATACCGTTAGCGTCTCGTGCAAGAAATTTGCCGATCGTGCCAGTACGTTTGCCTTGACCTTCCACCCAGCCGGTGATCGTCGCTTCGGTGTCGTGGAACTCTTTGTATTTTTGTAAATTGTAACTGCGTTTTTGTTCATATGGTTTGTTATTACGTAATATTGCGCCTTCATAGCCTTGTTTGTTAGTGAATTGGTAGTACATTAATCTTGCTGTAACATCGCTTTGAACTTCGTAAGTCTCAACTGTTTTGCAGTATTGTAATGTAAATTCTTTGTGTAAGTTTTTGATACTTTCATTGCGATATCTAAAACTATTATCAGGTGTTTCAGGCATAAATATATCATAGTTGTGAAACTGTATTACTTTAGCTTCTTCACGCTCAGCATCAGATGGTGATTGTTTACGTACAAGTGAGATAATCTTGTTAAAGTTATCTTTGTAATCGTGGTTATATAACTCACCATCTAGCACAATGTGAGGATATTTAGTAAACAATGGTCGTAGCTCATCTATTATATGCTGAGCGTTCATAAATCGTTTATGGTTACGTGAAAACGCACCATGGTAAGTGATATAGCAACGCACACCATCCAGCTTCGGTTGGATAAAAGAATCTTTGTCAAATTCTTTTTTACCTACTGGATGAGCAAGCATCACTTTAAAGTTTGTCATAGTCGGATTTGATTTTATCATATAGTTCTTGTAATTCTTGTAATAATTCGTATTTTTCTTCTTTTATTAATTTTTCTTTAGTTATCATCAACTCTGTAAGTTGTCTAGCTAATGTATCTTTTTCGCTAAACTTTGCATTTCCAAATGCATCTACATCTTTATGTAGAAATTCTTCAGCTGGCATAACATTAAAGTTAGGATCTTGTTCAAAATTAAAGTGTAAATTATCTAAGACTTTTTTAGCTATCATATCAGATAGTTGTTCAAGTTGTTCAGGTGTCATTATTTTAATTTATTATAAATATATTCAAGTAATTTACTTCTTTTATTAAAACCTTCCACAACATTTGATATTTGCTCGTCATCGAGCGATGCATGTTGTTGAGTGTTCCAATTCTCTAAATCTATTTCTAGTTTATATTGCTGTGAAGTAATATAATTAATAGATTGATTCTTTAAAGAAGAGGGATTACCTTTTAAATTTGTTAATCTTTGGGTTAATTCTTCTTTATTCATTTGCTTTTGCTTTTTCCGCTTCTTTCGCTTCTTGGTCTTTTCTTATATCATCCATATATCTGTTGTCAGTATAATCTCTTAATTCTAAGATAAAGTATTCTACTACATCTGATAATTCAAAACCATCTTCTATAAGAGGTTTACATGATTCTGCCATCATTTCCATACGATAGCCTCCGCCCATGAGATCTTTCATGCGTTTTAATTTTCTATCGTAAGTAATATAATTGTCTAAGTCTTTAGTTATTTTTGTATCAAGCATTTTATTCGTTATTTAATTGTTCTAAGTAATCTTCTACGTCATATTCAGGTAAATATTGATCGAAATCACCCACATATATTACAGCTTTTTCGTCGCCGTACATATTCATTTGAGCCTCTTTAATTCTTTCAATAACAGTATCAAAAGAAGGTTCGTAGTAATATACATCATATTCCCAATCGAGTTCTCGTGGGTCGTGAGTCATGACGTGTAATTCATAGCCATCGGCTGTATTCCATGGACTTATTTCCAAATCTGTACCGTGTAATCGGTAGTCGTCAGTTAATTCTACGTTTAAGGCTTCGCCAAGCTTTTCATATATATTCATATTTATTGTTGTAATTGATTAAACATTTCGGTTATTTCTTTTGTTATATTATCACAATTAGTATTGTTTTGTAACGTACTTTTTGTAATTTTATTATGATGGAATTTATATGTACCATCATTCCAGTTTATAATTATTTCCATATTTATTAAGTTGTAAGTTGTTCTTCACTATTACATAATAGTCTTATTTCTTTCCACACCCTAAGATTTCTTACTGCATTAAAAGCTAATCCAGCTGTTTGTTCTTCATCAATACCCGCTAAACCTCTATGCCTATTTTTAAAATAGTAGTTAGCCTCATATTCATGATGATGAATCTTAGAATATATCTTGTTATGTATTCTATCATTTATGTAATACTTTAGTTCTTGCTTATTCATAATACTTATCTAGTAATTTATTTGCAGTTTCCATCCCTATTTCATTAGTTTCGTATAGGTACCATATTAATTTAGTCATATTTATTTATTTATAATTAGTTGCGCAGGGAGGATTCGAACCTCCGACCTCAAGGTTATGAGCCTTGCGAGCTGACCTCTGCTCTACTGCGCTAAAAGTTAGGGCCTCACCTTTGCTTTTCGTTTACCCTTGCAAGAGGTACGCCGGTTTTTTTGGCCCTATTTGTGTTACGTGAGTCTTGTTATCTACTCAATTAAGGTGCCTCATTCATCTAACACTATTTGTGGACGTGGTAGGAGTCGAACCTACGTTTGCTGATAGTGTACTTTCGAACTTTGTCAGCACTTACCCGTCACGCCCGTTTATTCTAAACAATCACCACAAATATCGCAATAATTGTGTTCTTCATCTGACATATTTATGCCACAAATTTCACAATTTAGTATTGGTTCTGTTGCCATCTTGTTATTTCTGAATTATATCGCTCATAGTATTCGCGTTCGATCGCTTCTATTTGAGCATTTGTTATTTTAAATATTTTAGTTACTTTATTCTTCCTTTTCTTCATTTATTAATTCATTTACGCTTTCTGCTATTTCGTAATAATTTACCTCAGATAAGAATGCGTGCGCATAATCTGACATGAGATTTTCTTCATGTTGACTAAAAACAATGTCTTCTACTAATTCTTTTATATAATCAGCATCAATATTCTCACATTCATCCCAGTCAATACCGTCTACTATTTCTAAGTTAACTCGCCATGTAGCGTAGTTAGTCCATCCGTTGTGTCTTTCGTAGCCCATTATTGATTTCTTTTAAAAAATTCTCTAATTTCATTCATTTTGGATAATCCAAAGTCAAAATCAAAGTGGTTATAAACATAGTCTATTTTTTCATCTACACTGAGATGCTTATAATAACTATTTACGTGGTCTAGTACATTTATTTCTGTATTTGTCATAATTTATTTTCTATTTTTAGTAGTTTTTCTCTTAATTCAAGAGGAGTGAGACCAGATTTATCTAAATTAAACATAAATTGGTTCATTATTGCTATTTTTTTATTTTTTGTCATAATTGGTGGTTTAAAATATGCATGACAATTTGTCGTGCATTTCCAGTTAATGTCGTTTTGTCATCATACAAACCTATATATTCTAATTTATATTCTTTAGGTTGTAATTTTTCATATTCAGTATTAAATTTATTTCCTGCCATATTTGCTTTATTATATTATCACAAACTAAAATAGTTTGTAACGTACTTTTTATAACTTTCCCAAGTTATCAAAGTCACCATTTTCTATCATTTCTTGTAATACTGCCAATTTTTGCTCTTGATTACAAGTATCATAGCCAAATTCCCCTGTTAAATCCTCCGCAACAATATCCATTGTTTGAAGTAACCAACGAGAGTGGTCTTTTACCATTTTTTGTTTTACATTAAACTCTAAAAATGTTTTATTCATAAGTTTTTAATTTATAGTAATTATTTATTGTATTTACACTTGCCTTGTTAAAATCGTGTACTCTATTTCTATATTTTTCGTCGGTACAATACTTTTTCATGGCTCTGGATGAGGTACATTCACCCCATTTTTCTTCAAACTCAGCTATTTGTAATAGCTTTTCATCCATCATTTTTTTAGTTATATTCATATTTTATATTTTTTTATAAAGTCACAGATTTTACCTACAACTTCTTTTTGCTTATTATTTATAAATGGATTAAACAAGTTATTATCTAACATATAATAATCATATAAATAATCATTAAAAATTTTATTTAAGAATTTTTTCTCTTCTTTAGTTATATTCATTTTATTTATTTTAGTTGAGTGGAAAGGAATCGAACCTTTATTTCCCATTTAACTAAGGAATTTAACCTTGTTAACCGTTCACTCATTATTATTTTTTAAAATTTAAGCTTTCCGCTAAAAATATCAATTATTTCATTATGGATTTGTTGCTCTAATTTATATATTTCATCTTCATTCATATCACAAACCTCAGTTTTATTTGTTAATTCTGATTCTAATTGCCAATGAATTGTATCTAAAATATATTGTTCTACTACGGGAAAAATTTCCCTAGCGATTTTTTGTCCTTTATTCATATAAACTTTGCGTTATTTTATTTTGTAATTCTTTTACAAATTCAATATAATTATCCCCGTCTAAACTTTCAATAAATTCATTACCTTCCGTTTGCCAAGCAATTGTTTCTTGTATATATTCAATAATAACTGGTGAAATTTCATCAGTTAAATTTTGTAATGCTATTTCTTTTGCCTTATTCATTTATTATTTTATTTATTTCTTTTATTGCTTGTAATTTTCTGAATTGATTCATTTCATAATCAAACAATAAAGTATCTTGTAGGTCTAAACTATTTCCACCTTCATTAATTGATAATTCAATTTTTGCAAGTTTATAATCTAAATCTGCTATTGTTACATTCAACTCTTTTATTTTATTAATCATTTCAATGTCATAGTTATTAATTCAAATTCTTCATTTGTTATTATTCCCTCCATTAATCCTAGGAATTCTCTTGACACATCCCGTCCAGTGTATTTATTTATTATTGTCATAACTTTTTATTATTTTAATTTGTTCATTAATTTCTTTTATTCTTTTCTTATTATCACTTTGACTTGACCAAACAGAGTCATTTCTAACTTGTTCATGCAATGTTTCTAGTGCTAAAATTATTAAATGTTTATTTATTATTGTCATATTCACATCTTTTTAATTTATTTCTAATATCCCATAAGTCATAAAACTTTTTATGGTTTGGATTTTCAAATATTGAGTCTTCTCTCAATTCATCCATAAAAAATTCACATGCTTCGTTTATTAATTTTCTTTCTATTTCATTTAATTCTACATTCATATTTATTTATTTAAAATCATATTATTAAAACTTTCTCCAGTATTAAAATATTTATTATAAAATCTTTTCAAATCTTCTTTATTTCCTTCAAATTCTAATTCGTAACAATTTCCAATATCTATGGAATTGTTTTGGACTACGTTGTATTTTTCCAATACATTCGGATTTATTTCTTTAAAAACCGAGTCTAAATATATTTTCATATTTATTTATTTATTTATTTTAGTTGAGTAGTGAGAATCGAACTCACCTAAACCATTTACTCAATTGTCTGTTCGTTTAAGGAAAAAACACACTTCAACACCTATTTTTTTATTTATTTTAACTAATTCTTTTTTTAAGTTCACAAATAATATCCACCATTAAATTACCATGTTTATCGTGGTCACATTCTCCATATTTTTCAATTAGATTATTTACTACAATTTCATGTATCGAATCAAATGATTCATTTGTTAATTCTTTTATATTCATTTTATTTATTTTTATTTTATAATTCATTTACTTGATTTATCAAATCTTCTTGTAAATCTTCTATATATTCACCTTCTTCTAAATCACATTCATATTTTACAAATTCATTTACTTTTCTATAAAATTCGTTTTCATTTTCATTTTTTAATTCTTTAAAAAATTCTAAAGTATCTTTATTCCAACTAAATTTTTTCATATTTTACTTATTTATTTTTATATCTATTTGAAAAGGATTTGGAAAATCTACATTTACAATATAATCTTCTTTATTTTCAATTTCTTTTAAATTATTTATTAATTCTTTAATACTCATTTTTTAACAATTTTTATTTTCAAAGTTTTGTAACATTTTAATTCTATCACATTCTTTTTCTATTAATACTCTTACCCATCTATACCCATATGGATTTTCACAATTATACCAAACTTTTACTTTTTTATTTAGTTGATAATATTTATTTGAATTTTTGTATTTACTTTTAGTATTTACTCTTACATATCCACTTTCATAGACTACACCTATTCTTCCATCATTTAATCTAAAATGTTTAGATTTATTTTTAGTTACTTTTATTAACTTCATTTATTTATTTTTTATACATAATAATTTATTTATTATTATAATTTATTTATAAAATATTAAATTTATTTTATTTAAGTATTTATTTTATATTTATATTATCACTTTTTTATAAATATTGTAACGTACTTTTAGGAATATTTTTAATATTTATAAAACTAAAACCTTTATTTTTAAATTCTATTAAATTATTATATTTAAAATAAAATTTAAAATTTAATAAATCATTTATTTTAAAACCTATATATTTATTATTATTAAAATTTAATTTTTTAGTAGTAATAGTTTTAGAAATATAATGATTTGTTTTTAAGTTTTTTAAATTAGACATTTTTTATATTTTTTATTAAATTATTATTAATTTTTATTACACTTATATTATCACTTTTATATAAGATTTGTAACGTACTTTTTATATTAAATTTATTAAATATATTAAAAATGTCCCTTTTTGAATATTTTGCACTATAATATAATATATAGTATTAATAATGTAATAAATTTATAGTATTACTACTAATATGACAATAGACATTAATTATATGACATAGTGACATATAACTTATTATATACTAAGACATAATGTCATTTTCAAATACTATATTACATTAATAATTATATGACACAACGACATGTATAGTACATATATTACACATATGATAATATAATGTATATATCTCTAAGTATATGACAACAATACAATACAATAGTTATTAATAACACAATGAATAGTGTCAATAACATGACATAATGACATGACATCATCAATATGGTGATTAAACTATTAGTTTGTTGCGAATTTGACAATAAATGTATTATTTCATCACTAATATGGGGGTACTTTTTATATTGACTTTCTTATTAAGTTGATTATCAAATAGTTATATATAACACAATACCTCTACATATGAAATACTCTAAAAAGGGTTACTTGGATACAAGTCCAGATAAGAGCCGGTCCTCTAATGTTATAAAGGGCGGAGACATTACAATGAAGGGTGTATCCTTTCCGGTGCAGGGTACAGACAACAATGGGTTTACACAGCTTATGCATCCCGGTCACGACTATAAGTTTCCAGGTGCTGACTATGTTGTTGAGAGGCCTAGTCCTATTTCTAACGTTCCTTTTACATGTAAGCATTTTACTAAGATGTAGCTCCGGGGATAAAAAAAAAATGAAGAAACTAATTGCTACCTTAATGTTAGCTGTATGTTGCGCTTGCGGTGCCGTAAAGGGCCAGGCGTATATCGATGTTAACGAGAATGTAGATTTTGAGTATGGTGAAGATTTAAGATACCGTACCCGCTTTAAGGTGGGGTATAAGATATACTTAGGTGAGAAGCACACTATAATAAGAGACAAACAAAAGAAAAAAAATAATGGCTATAAATAAAAAACGCAAGCCTGCTAAGAAGGTAAATGCTATTAAACCTAGATCTGTTAAGAAAGCTAAGGTTAAAGTAACAGCACCGGGTATGTCTAACGCTGGTAAATACCCCAGAGTTAAGAAAAGTGATTTCGCAGGGCCTAAGGGCACTTACCCCATTAACACATTGGCAAGAGCAAAGTCTGCAATTCAGCTTGCTCACAATGCTGCGAACCCCGCTGCTATCAAAAGAAAAGTTTATGCTAAGTATCCACAACTAAAGAAAACAACATAAATTGATATGAAACTTCCATCTAAC
>Ga0098055_1001199_pt1 | contig 14231 bp, 13 predicted proteins | sample 17_taG_FD_75107 | JGI IMG/M metagenome (GOLD analysis project Ga0098055, IMG submission 75107) | Marine viral communities from the Subarctic Pacific Ocean - 17_ETSP_OMZ_AT15314 metaG | ecosystem: Environmental > Aquatic > Marine > Oceanic | place: Pacific Ocean | collected 2015-01-18 | reverse complement strand
TACAATGTGAAGTGGTCCAATTAAAACAAGGAGGGTCAGAAGATGGCGAGAATGAGTAAAAAGAAAAAACGTGGTGGAAAAAGAGGCGGTAAGAAAAGAAGAGGTTAATTGGACTGAATATTTTGCTTCAATTGTCGCAGTGTGTCCTTGGTCAAAGGCATATTGGTCAAAACAAAAGATAGATGTAGCAAGATGGCAAGGAACAACTAACGTCAAACCATTGGGTGACTATGTTGCTAGGATGTGGATCCACAAGAATGCAAGTGGTAGACAATTATGCAACCTACATCACACAATGAACGAACAGAGGCAAGATGAAGAATGGTTGTATTCTCACAGATGCTATGGAGGACATTCAACTCCGGTGCCAGTGTTGATACAACAGGATCTCAAATTGCTCACAAAGATTAGAAAAGGTTTAAATGGCTAAAGTCAAAGAACAAGTGATACACGAATACACCAAGAAGAAGACCAGCATTGGTGGTGGTAAACACTCAAAGGCTATGATGAACAAGTCAAAGAGAAGAAGTTATAAGAAATACAAGGGACAGGGCAGATGATCAAGTGGATGATAATGATAGCATTGTTTTGGTTATTGATATATTGGTTCGCTGTCAGCCTAGGATTATAAGATGTGGTTAGATAGACAGATATTGAAATTTTGTGGTTTGTTAGACCGTTTGTGTGAAGGCATAGAACGATTGGTTATACCACAACCAAAGAAACGGAAAGGCAAGAAAAATGGCAAAATATCAAAGTAGAACAGTAGCATTGAACAAACCATTCAGATTGGGCTCAGGTGAGAGCAAGAAGTTTGGTGTTTATGTACGGAACAAAAGCACAGGAAATGTAAATAAAGTTACATTTGGACAACGCGGTGCCAAGATAAAAAGAGACAATCCAGCCAGAAGAAAGAGTTTTATGGCCAGGATGGGTGCAGTGTTAGATGATGTGAAAGGACAAAAGACTTTGAGCCCGGCATATTGGGCAGTAAAAAGTTGGAGAAAAGGATTTAAGATATAATGGCTTTGACTATACCACAGGCACTGAAAAGAATTGATAAACTTATGAATCAAGTTCAACGTGGATTCGTGGACGAAGGTGCAAAATTAGCCAGATCAAAAACACCTGTAGACACAGGAAAATTAAAAAGCAGTTGGACGACAAATCCATCTAATTTTGGAACAAAGTCATCTATAGATAACAATGTTGGTTATGGAGGATTTGTAGAGAATGGAACTTCAAAAAACAGACCAGCCAAGATGGCCGCACAGGCAGTTCAATCTATGCGATCAGGAGCCAACAGCATAGTTAGAAAGGCCACAAGATAATGACATACCAAGCAGAAAGATCCAGCATAGAAAAGAGACTGTTAGATAACCTATCAGATGTATATGTACAATTTGACAATGTATTGGGATTGGTAGACAGTGCAGGCACGTCAGTGGACAATGAACAGAATTTGTCAGAATGGGTGAGATTAACCATACTGACCAATGACAGCCAACAAGCAGAACTAGGAACAAAATTTACAAGACAAGAAGGAATCATAAGTGTCCAAGTATTTGTTAAAACAGGTACTGGCACACAACGAGCCCGTGTTTTAGCAGAATCAATAAGAACTATATTCCATATAGTGCAATTTGACGACATTACAACAAGAGCAGGATCTATGACTGTGATTGGTGAACAAACAGGAACCGGAGATACAGACAACTTTTATCAACTGAATATTGATATTCCGTATCATAGACATCAATCATAAATATATTAGGAGAAACAATTATGACAATACAAAGTGCAAGTTTAACAGAAATTTTAATTAGCGGTGAAAGTGCTTTAGGCACAGCATCAGGCAATGTTGCCACTTTAAGAGTGACATCAGAATCATTGGTTCCAGCAATATCAACTATTGCTTCAGACGAAATTGATTCAACAAGAAATGTATCAGATCTAAACAAAGTATCTTCACAGGCTGAAGGTGAGATTGAATTTGAATTCAAAGATGATCACCCAACTGATGTCATATTACAAGGTTTATTTGGTGCGGCACAAGGTAATGTCGCAGTAGGTCTTGTTGATAACGCAGATACTTTCAACGGCACGACACAGTCAAGTTTCACTATTGAAAAGAAAACAAGTGATGGAGCATCAACAAATTTATTCCAAAAATTTGGTGGTATGGTTCCAAGCACACTAGAACTTACAGCAGAGTCAGGTTCATTCGTGACAGGTACTGTTGGCTTTATGGGTTCTAAAGTGAATGCAATGACGACATCAGCGAGTTTGACAGCAACTGATGACGCAACAGAGACAACACCATACACAACAGTTGACTCAGACACAACAGTCAAATTTGACGCAAGTGCAAATTCAGTGACATACGCAGACTATGGTAATTTACCAGGTTCGGCGAAAGCCACGGCATTCTCATTGTCAATTGACAATGGTTTAAGACCACAAACACAAATAGGTTCAGCGGACTTGGCTGGTATTGGATCAGGTAGATTCACAGTCACAGGTTCAATGACAGTTTATGCAACAGACATAACATTCTACAACAATTACATCAACACAACGAAATTTGGCTTACTGTTACAGGTTGGTTCAAGTGCGAGCAATTACAGATTCTATCTTCCAGAAGTGGTAATCACATCTACTCAAGTTTTAGCAGGTGGTAATGATGAAGACGTGTTAATGGAAATTGAATTCCAAGCAGTCAAGGCAACTGTTGGTTCAGATGTATTCACTTGCAAATTAGTCAAGAACGAAGCATAATAAATACATATAACAAATAAAACTAACTTAAAGGAAATACCAATGGATTTCACAAACAAGTTCGGTTCCCTAGACCCCAAGGTTCAAGCGGAATGGATTGAGAATGACGGCAGTCGTTTCTTGATCGCACCAGCAAACAATATCGCATTCAAGAACAAAACATTAGAGATGTTCAAAATGAGTGAGATACAGGGTGGTGGATTAGATCAACTGACAGCGAGAAGAGTAATTGAAATAGAATCAGAAGTCAAAGCACACACTGTTCTACTAGATTGGGAGAATGTATCTGACAAAGGTGCCAATGTGTCTTACAACACAGACGTGGCCAAAGATATGATAACCAACTATGAACAATTTAGAAATTGGCTTGATGCTGAGGCAATGAAACTGGCCTCTAAAAAACAGAACTCAGAGAACGCCAAAAAAAAGAGTTAAAGACCCTATTTGAATGGTTGGCTATTTGGGGTCCACATTCTGAAATACCAGAAGTTGCCAACAAGGCGCCAACATATTCAAAGCATTTGGATATGTATGTTTCAGCATTCAACATTCTATCCAGTGATAGGTTAAATACATTTGGCGGAATTGGACTTATTCCATTCTCTGCTATGGTTGGATTTTGTAAATGGGCAGGTATCAAGGATCAGGAAGAATTTATTGCCATATTACAAGAGTTAGACCAACACTATGTCCAGACTGTACACAAACAGGAGAACAAGAGGAGTAAGAGTTTAACGAATGGCAACAGAAGTAGTAAATCTAAAAATAAGCGTTGACAGTAGTGGTGCCACTAGGTCGGTCAACAATCTTAAGACATCATTAGGTGGAGTCAACAAGAGTTTTGGTAACACAGGTGCCGCGGGAGCGATGGCATTTGGTAGGATCAAAGGTGCCATAGCAGGTCTTGGTCTTGGTCTATTGGTCAAAGAAGTAGCACAGACATCAGCAGAATTTGAAGATTTACAATTGGCCTTGAATGCAGTATTTGGTGGCGTGGACGAAGGTGCCGCGGCATTCGCCAGAGTAAAAGATATTGCAGGCAAACTGCCATTAGACATTGATCTAATAACATCAGCATTCACACAGTTGAAAGGTGCTGGTATTGAACCCACAGAAGAACTATTATTGAGTTTCTCAGATGCGGCTTCCGTGTCAACTGACAAGGTTGGAGCATTCCAATCATCAATTGACTTGTTTACCAGAACGATGCAGGGTGGTTTGGGTCTAGAAGAATTACAGAGATTACAAGACAGAGGTCTACCTGTATTTGATGTATTGAATGAGAAATTGGGTATCACTAGATTAGAAGTTAGTAATCTAGGTAAGACGGCAGAAGGTGCCAAACAGATCAGAGATGCTCTATTCTCAGGATTTGATGAGAGATTTGGTGGTGCCACAGAGATAGCATTGAGTTCATTGTCAACAAGGTTCTCTAACTTTGGTGATGCAATGAAGAAAGCGGCAGTTGCCTTTGGTGGTAAAGGTGAAGGTGGTTTCCTAGATGGACTTGCAGGAGCAACAGCAGGTCTAACAGAATTTATAGGAAACAATGAAGATTTGATTGCGGCACTTGGTAGATTGATTGGACAAGGTCTAAATCTAGTGATTGATGCATTCAGTCTATTGTTTGACATAATCAGACAAGTAGTAGAAATAGTCAAAGCGGCTGTGGACACATTCCTAGGATTCATACAAACGATCAAAGACGTAGCAACAACTATAGTAGAATTCAAAGACAAAGTTGTTGGCAAGTTCACAGAGATGAAAGATGGTATTGCTGAGAGAATGTCCAGTATCAAAGATAATGTAGTGAATGCGTTCAGTGACACAGAACACGAAGTTGTTGGTGGATCAATTGTTCCAGATATGGTAAATGGTGTACTAGCAGAATTTAACAGAATGGAATCAGGTGTGATACAGACCACACAGTCAATGACCACAACCACGACAGCAATAATTGGTGATGGTTTCAGTCAAGACAATATGAACAACATACTTGTCGATCCTGTAAAGAACACAACTTCAATCGTAAAATCAGAATTTGGAAGTTTGGAAAGTGCAATATCAGGAAATGTATCTGGTATATTGTCAGGATCAAAATCAATCAAAGGTGCATTGCTAGACATTGCTAAAACAGTAGCCACTAAAGGTATAACCAACACATTGATGAGTATGATAGGTGGTGGTGGATTTGGTGGTGGATTTGGTGGTGGCGGTGGAGGACTTGGTAGCCTAATTGGACCAGCGATGAGTTTGTTTGGAGGCTTCTTTGCAGATGGTGGTAAATTACCAGCAGGCAAATTTGGTATCGCAGGAGAAGAAGGAGCAGAGTTGATAAAAGGACCTGCAACAGTTATGCCAATGAACAAGATGGGATCCGTATCACCTGTTTTCAATTTCAATATTCAAGGTGCAGTGGGCGGAACAAGAACAGGCACAGTGACACAACAAGATTTAAACAATATGGCCGGTAGGATACTTGAAGAGAGTGTCAATATTATGAGCCAAAGGAGATTTGCATAATGGCGGCTAACACAGGATCAGCAGTACATCCATCACCAACGGATAGTAATTCAAATGTTATAACAGTAGGACCAAGTATTTCATCACAGGTGGAAACAGAAACAAGAATGACTATTATTGATTTCAGTGATGGCTTTTCACAGAGAATACCAGATGGTCCAGATAACTTGAGAAGAATATACAGCATAGTCCACGAGAACTTGAACACAACAGATGCTGACCTATTGAGAGAATGGTATGAATTTTATTCTAAAGGACAGACCATAACAGCACCAACTTCACCAACCGATGGCACAGTAAGAAATTATTACATAAGATCATTTTCAGAAACACTATCAGGGCCATTGCTTCACACATTCACAGCAGTATTAGTGGAGGACAAATAGTGCCTAATTTTATTAATGATTGCAAGAACATTAATCAATACACACCTGTTGAAACATATAGATTTGATTTTAGTACGATAGCACCAAGATTTTTTGATCAAGCAACATCATATGCTCGTATATCAAATCACAGACAATCAAATGGTTCAGATCTTGTAATGAATGGAGTCACTTACAATCATTGTGCCGTGAAGATAGAAGGTGTCACAAGTGAAATAAATTCAAATCCAACTAATCCTCAACTCACAGTTGATAGAACAACTTTTGATGGATTGACTAGTGTGACAGCATTGAGAACCAGTTGGAGAACTTTAGGAAACTTACCACCTTTTCCATTGAGAGGCACAGTAATTCAAAGAATGGTCACATTGTTTGATTATAACAGTGATCCACTTTGGACAATGTCTGACAGACACGGATTATCAACATTTTCAATAACAGCCGGAGGCACAGGATACACTTCAGTACCAACTGTGACTGTCAATAGCGGTGTTGGAGCAGGAGGTGTAGTACAAGCAGAAATATCTGGTGGCAGTGTTTCAGATCTCACAGTTGTTGCAAGAGGTCATTATGAAGAAATACCAACTTTGACAATAACAGGAGGAGGTGGATCAGGAGCCACAGCAACAGTGACAGCATTGGCAACAGGTTTAACAAGTGGACCCACATCACCATATGGTTATAGAACAGGAACGGATGTTTTGAAAAGTGGTGTTCTTTCACAATACGTGATCAACAACATTTTAGATATGACTGAAAAACATTATATTTTTGAATTGAGTCCAAGTCTAGAATTACTTGATAATCAAACAGACACCAACAGAAAAATGCCTGCAGGTTTATGCAGTTTGAAATATAGAAATTACATAAATGGATCATTCCAATACACAGCAGTGGCGGATGGTGGTTGTCCATATGGACAGCAGACCAATGGAGATTCAAGTTATGATCCAACAAACTATTTTGATAGGAACAACACATCAACAACAGATGCTTCAAAAGATTATTGTTCAAAAAACATAATAGGTTGTAGAGCAAGATGGGCCGCGGGCAGTGCCACATCGCCTTTACCATTTATGGGACAATTTAGAGCAGGAACACCAGGAACAAAAACAAATGAGCGAGACTAGAATAACACGAACATCATCAGACAATAGTCCGATAGTGTCAAAGAATTTGGTAGCAAAATCTCAAACAACAGGAGCAGTTGTTTCAAACAAGAAAAGAGACATTGTTTCAGGAGATGTCGCATCACAACAATTCTACAATGCAAAATCCGGAGACACCACTTCAGTCAAGATACCGATAGTTTATGGCACAGTCCTAACCAAAGGTGTTATCATAGATGAAGGTGTCACACAGGCCACAACAGGTCTTGCAGTCACTGAAAAAGACACAATCAATTTCAAACATTATAAAATTTTAGTCAGTGAAGGAGATTGTAATGGAATCAAATCAGCAGTAAAAAATCACACAGTGATAAACAACAAACCATTAGAAGATCCAGACACAGGTATCACAGAATTAAATGGTGTAGAAATAAAACAAAGAACAAGCACGGCCGCTGATTGGGCCACAAGTGAAAAAATGAGCCAACAGTCAAAAGATGTGGATATTTCGGTGTTTAAAGGTTCTACAACCAATCTTGCCAACAATGTCACTAGGGTGGGATTCCTACAAGGACTTTCAGATGTGACAACAGAATTAACAGATGGTTATCTTTTACAATACGACAGTGTCACAGACAAGTTCGTGGGCAAACACATCAGTGATGTGATCAACAATGCAGGATTGTTCACTACCACAGATGCAGATCCATCAGGTGGTGGAACAGATACTGAGAAATGGGTCATACCACACGCGATCAGTTATACAGTCACATTGGCTTCAGATGGTAGGCCTGCACAGTCACCATTCCGTTGGTGGAAGGCAGGTGGCAATGCTGGAAACTCCGCGGCCGATGGCACGATCTATGCCTCAAGTGTTTTGAAACTGGATTCACTGTTCAGACCAGACATCATAATGTATGATGGTGTGACGTACACATTCAATATGAGTTCAAGTCTAGGTAATGGTAATGGTTTCTATGTGACCAGTGACTTTGATAACGAATACACCACAGGAGTCACAAGTTCGAGTGTGGACGCAGGGACATATATGACCAAACACGGAACATACACATTCACACCAACAAGTTCGACACCAAGGATAATGTACTACAGAACACAGGCCGCCTCTAACACGGGCGGTAGAATATTAGTGAGGAGTGTGTAATGGCAACATTTGTAAAAGCACCACAGACAGCGAGTGCATCTCAGTTAGGTATATCTTTCAACACTGATGTTTTCTTCCATACGTCAAGTGGAAGTGTTCAATCACAATTGAGTACTATAACAATGTCAGGAGTCGAAGATTATGAACTTACTTGGTTTGGCCTTGCCATAGGTGGAAACACATCTACAATAACATCAACACAATTCCAGACCAACATTGACAACACTGGTATGACAGAAGCCTTTAGTGGTTCAGCACAAGGTGTTGATTGGGATCTATTGATAAGCAAAACACAGACAAAGAACAATGTTCCAACTACAGATTCAAGATTGGGTGCCATAGTAGAGACAGACTATTTCACTTTCAGCAGTGTGACGGCAACAACACTGTCAGAAGCATACAAAGAAATTTGGACAGGTGGTAAACTTGCAAATGATTCATCGGATCCAAATTATAATGATTATGTTAAAACATCCGCTTTGAACTTCGCCACAAGCACGATGGGAACAGAAGGACACATATTCAATGATGATGTAGCCAATGTTCTATTCGTAGCATTTTGGGGACCTGGCAGATATGTCAAAGAAGTGGCAAAGAGATTTAAAATCAGACCAACAAGCAATCAAACAACAGAATTCGTATTGCAGGCTTGCCTGAGAACAGAAACACAAGACACAGTATTCAGTGAAACGGCCAAACTGAGAGAATCCACAACAGGTTTACCAGCGGTAGGAACAACATTCTTCTACAACCAAGGACAAGACACTGAATGGATAACAGATGATCTCAAAGATGACAACACAGATATGATTGATCCTGTTGTGTATCCACACACTTCATTGGTTCAATTGAGTTATCCAAGAGCAGTGAAACTTGAAGACAAAGATGATGACACCACATTTGGTTTCATATATGAAGGCAAGAAGATCGGTGCATTGACTCAATCAACTGCCACTATACCAAGTTCTATCACAGTAGGTTCTGACGCATTTTCAAACAACACGGCAGATGTGGCACACGATTTTATTTCAAATAAAAGATTTGGACTTGGACTAGGTTTTCCAACATTGACTAGTTCAGCAAGTGTAGTTTATGATCCACAGACAAACTACCTTAGAAAGATGTTGTTTGAAGCAAAAACAAGAGCAAATGAAACTATGACAATAACTGATTCATCAGGATCAACATCAACACAGAACAGATACACTTTCAACAGTGTGTTAGATCAAGAATCAAACAAACTTGAAACATTAGAAAAGATATTGAACAATATGCACAGTCAATATTATTTCCACAATGGTTTCTTGAAGATATGTCAAGACAGACCAAATCAACCAATCAAAGTGGTCAATCAAAGTGCTGTGAGAGAATTCAAAGTTGTTGGTAGAAACAAATTACCACAGTTCAACACAGTGTACACAAAATTCAACAACGAAAGAAAAATGTTCAAACAAGACACTGCCTTTGCTGAATTAAGAGATCAACAGAATACAGGTATGCCAGTTGTATCAAAAGAAATCGTGATGCAAGGTATCACGAACAAACATCAAGCAGAAAGACATTCAACATACACGGTTGAAACACAAAGAACAGTCAATGAATATGTTGAATATCAAGCAGGTGCAGATCACGCCTATGTGAAACCTGGTGATTTAATTTATCTTACACACACTGATGATGATGGTGAAAAATATTCAGGTAGAATACAAAGTGTTAATGGAAATTACATAACACTTGATGGAGATCTAAATGCAAGAACATTTACTTTCAACGGCAATGAACCTTTAGACATTTACATTGATAATGGAGTTGATGATGCAAATGAATTCAATCCATATGGTCAATCAATTGCCAATGATCTTGTTTTCCATTCATCTGGACATAGAGTTGCATCTAATAGAATATTATTAGATTCAGTGAGTGGATTAAAAGATATCAATGATAGCAATACTATCGTTCCACACAAAGGACAATTGGTAAACATTGTCGAAAGACCAAGTGCAACATTGGGAGAACCAGACCAAAGTTTCCATCAAACAAAAATATACCGTGTTGTTTCAATAACAGAATTAGATACATTACAATATCAAGTAGTAGCAGAAAGACACAACAGAAACAGAGCAGTACCATTGTATGATGCTAGTGAAACACTAGAAGCGTCAAACAAATTTGAAAGAATAGATTCAAACAGTAGAGTTCCATCATTTGAACTTGACTTACCAAGTGTAATTGATGATCAAACAAGAATACAAGAACAAACTACACCAGCATCAGGTGATCCGGCGTTTTATTCCAAAACTCTTACACCTAGAATAAAAAATTGGACACAGAGTCAGGCCTACATACAAGGATCTATCAAAATAAACATCACGTCAACAACAGACACCTATGCACCATTTGGTGGTAGTTCAGGTGCACAAGGAACGGCCACAGTTGCAGAAGCAGAAGTGTTGAGTACTGGATTACTTCCAGGTTACAGTTCAAGTTCATTGAGTTCAAATGATTTCACAATCAATTTCAGCAGTGCTGACGCCACAGAAACAGGTGGTATAGTTGACTTACAAAAAATTTGTGACAATGCTATTCTAAGATTCACACAAAGTGGAGATTCCACGTATGATTTTGATGCCACACACTCCGGTGGGGGTGAGACCTATGCTTTGAACCAAGATGCGAGAGAAGTAAAAGTCACAGTCACATCAAATATACAACACGGTCCGAGCAGTGGCAGTTTAACTTGGGCGAATGCCTCAGTGTCAGACATAGTCAAAGTATCTACGGCACAGAAAACACTTTACACAACAAATCTATCAAGTTATGTTAGCCTCCGTCAAGGTGGTGCATCACCTGGATTACCATCAGGTGCAAAAAGTGATGGTATGGCCTTGGACTTAACAGGTGCATTCACTCAAGCAGGTGGCACTTGGCAAGCAAACATATCATTGACCCAACCAAACTATGACACAGGATTGCTAGGTCCAAAACACGGATCTTCAACAGAACTAGAAAGAATTTGGCCAAGCATAACAAAGATAGAACCATTTGGCAGTGACACGATCACAGTGTTGCAACAGACAGGTGCCACTATATCAGGTGCGAACACAACCAAAACAAACAGGATCCAAATAGATTGCACCAGTACATTCAGCACCAACAAAGGTTTATATCTGTCAATTGGTAAAGGAAACAACAACACAGTGGTCGTAAGTGATCCCCAACTGTGTCCATCAACGACACCAGCCAGGGCAACTTGGCCTCATCACCATTCACATTTGACAGCAGGACAGTTGTTTGATCAAAATCAAGATTTCACTTATGTTTCAATAAATGGTGTGGTAGTAAAATTATCAACATTTAATGGAACAACTTACAAGATAGGTGATACAATGGGATCAGGATCAGGAGACCTTGAAGCAGATGCGGCAGATATTGCGGTAGATATAAATGCGGCAAGCATACCAAACATCACAGCCAGCACAATGGATGGTCCATACCGTACTAGCGGTAGAGGTGCAGAAAAGTTGTTGGTTATTCAAAACACAGCAGGTGGACCAATAGTGTTTGATGTCGACAGGTTTACAGGAGATGGTAATTTTCCAATAATTGATGATCAAGGTTTCAGAGTGGTCACACCTGAATCAAATGCGGCAGGAACCACAGCATACACCAAAGGATCAGGTACAACCAGTGTCAGTTCGTTTGGTATGAGACAAGTACCATTGCAAACTAAGGCAAGTGAACACATAACTGCCATACACTTTGATTTTTCATAAATATTATTAAATTAGGACTTAACATATGACAGCAGGAACATTTAACATAACAGTAGAACAAGGTACAACTTTCGTCAACAATATGACGGCCAATGTTGATGGTTCTACAGATATAACAAACTTCACATTTTCAAGCCAGATCAGAACAGAAGCATTGAGTGATCACGTCCTGGCCACTTTGACAGTGACTAAGACAGATAACGCCGCTGGTGCTTTCAGTATCAATTTGACAGACACACAGACGGCCAGTTTGCCAGCAGGAACTCACAAATGGGATCTTGTTTATGTGGATTCCGGGGACAGTTCAAGAAACAGATTACTAGAAGGAAATTGTACTGTGGTAGCACAGGTAACAAGGAGTTAATTTATGGCGACAACAGTAGAAACAACAAATGCGGTAACAAACATCACAGTCACAACAGGAACACAGAATGTGTTCTCAAACATAGCAACAGATTCAGGAACTGTGGTCGTAGATTCAACTGTTGACACACTTACATTCACAGGTGGTGAAGGTATTGACACGGCTGGTACACCTGGAACAGATACTATTACAATATCTGGAGAAGATGCTTCAACTTCAAACAAAGGTATAGCAAGTTTTTCAAGTTCAAACTTTGATGTTTCATCAGGTGCTGTTTCATTGAAAGCAAATGGTATAAATGATACACATTTAGATTTTGGAACAGGAACAAATCAAATAAACACAGATGACCTAACAGAAGGGTCAACAAATTTATATTTCACTAATGGCAGAGCAGATGCCAGAATAGCGGCGGCAACAATAGATGCTGACTCAACTACAATACAAAATTTAGAAGTAGATAATTTAAAATCAGGTGTGTTGGACACAGATATTTCAAGTGTGGCAGGAACTGATACCACATTGGCTTCAGCCAAAGCAATCAAAACATATGTGGATTCACAAATATTAACCAAAGATAATTCAGATGAAATAGCAGAAGGTTCAACTAATTTATATTTCACAAATGCAAGGGCAGATGCTCGTGTAGCCGCGGCATCAATTGATGCATTGACAGATGTTGACATAACAACTTCAGCACCATCAAACAATCAGGTGTTGTTGTTTAACACGTCAAGTGGTAAGTTCGTTCCAGGACAAGTCAGTTCAGGTGCGGGATACCAATCAACAAGTGTTATCACAGATCTAACAGATCATTCATCATCAGGAGCATTTGCAGAAGGTCAGATATTTGTTTATGATGCCAGTTTTCCTACACAGTTCGTGAACAGAACTTTATCAGGTGCTATCACACTAGATGGTGATGGTGTCACTGCTTTAGCAACAGACACAGTAAATGACACACACATTGACTTTGGTACAGGCACTAACCAAGTGAACACAGATGACTTACCAGAAGGTTCAACAAATGAATATTTTACAACTGCCAGAGCAAGAGCAAGTATATCAGCAAGTGGTAGCCTAGCATACAACAGTTCAACAGGTGCTTTGACATACACACAGGCGGCCATTGATGCAGATTCAGTTACAATATCAAACATAGAAGTAGACAACTTCAAATCAGGTGTGCTAGACACAGACATATCAAGTGTGGCAGGAACAGATACAACTTTGGCAAGTGCCAAAGCAATCAAAACATATGTGGACGCACAGGTTGCCACTAAAGATAATTCAGATGAGATAACAGAAGGTTCAACTAACCTGTACTTCACAAATGCGAGAGCAGAAGCAGTTTCAATAAACAATTTAAGTGAAGACACAACACCACAACTGGGCGGAGACCTAGATGTGTTGGCAAGTAAGATAACATCAAGCAGTTCAAATGTTGTCATATCAGCAGACACCACAGACAAAGATGTCATAATCAAAGTCAAGGATGCTGGTGCAACACTACAGACGGCAGGAACATTCAGTGATTATGACTACATAGAAAACACAACCAATGGAGATTCAGGCACAGCCACAACAAGATATGACACTGTGTTGGACATTGACAGAGGTATCAGGATCGGTTCGACAGCAAATGAATTCAGTTCAACAGGTGCTTCACCCAACAACAACAATGCGGCATACAACCTTTCGGGTATCATAGTTGGTAACACAGGTAACACTTGGCCAGCGATTGACATCATATCAAATGGACAGGCAACTGATGGATCAAATCCGTTGAGGAACCAATTGGGTGACTCAGTGGCAGGTGGTCTATTCACACAGTTTCCAAATGGACAGTTGAACTTCAAAGCATCGAACGGAACGGTGGGATCTATAGAGGCACTGGGCTCAGGCAAACGAATGGGACAGATGAACTTCTATGGACACGACACAGCGGGTTATGGTGGTGCCAGTGCAGTTCCAAGTATCGCAATCACAGGATCAGCCAACGAAACATTCTCAACCTCAAACAGTAGAGGTGGTAAATTCGAGATTGAAATACTACCAACAGGTGGTTCAGCAAGTGATGGTGATGGTTCATCGGACAGAAGACACATATTCACGGCAGTCAGTGACAGCGTC
>Ga0098055_1001194_pt1 | contig 14246 bp, 19 predicted proteins | sample 17_taG_FD_75107 | JGI IMG/M metagenome (GOLD analysis project Ga0098055, IMG submission 75107) | Marine viral communities from the Subarctic Pacific Ocean - 17_ETSP_OMZ_AT15314 metaG | ecosystem: Environmental > Aquatic > Marine > Oceanic | place: Pacific Ocean | collected 2015-01-18 | reverse complement strand
CATAACCGCAACACCATTATTATCATTAATAATAGTATCTACTGCATTATGAATAGCAACTGTTAATTGTTCTTGAATGGCACCACGTCTTCCAAAATGCTCTACAAGTCGATTTAATTTACTTAAGCCTATAACTTTTCCTTCATTACCTGGTAGATAAGCTATTGAAACTGTACCTTGAATGACCTGATGATGGTGCGAGCACATTGACGTTAATGGAATGCCACCTTCAAATACTATGCCATCATAACCATCAGATGGAAATGCTGTAATGGCTGGTGCAGCTTCATATCTGCCGGCCCATAGATCATTTACATATGCCTTAGCTACGCGCCTAGGCGTATTAGATGAATTAGGATCATTTCTCCAATCCACACCCAAGGCATCTAAAAATTCTCCAAAGGCCTTTTCCGCATTATCGATAATCTCAGCTTTCTGAAATTCAGTTAAGCTAGTTACATTACCATGCTTTTGTCGCATCTCTGCTAACTGCAGTGATATTCCATTAGCAAATCCTTCTTTTACTAATTCAATCGTATTGTCATTTCCCATTTTAACCTTCTGTTGATATCATTGATAATTCTGATTCTCTAATTAATGCATACTCCTCTCCTTCTAACATAACCTTTCTACCATCATTAAGCAAATGGTTTTGTACGAGTATAGTATCACCTACGGTAGCCGTCATTGGTATCTTATCACCTGTTTGAGTAAATAGTCCAGTTCCGACTGATATAACTTCTCCGTATGTATATGACGTCTGGTTAGCGGTAAGTAGAATGCCGCTTTTGGTTTTCTGCTCATCTTCCGTTACTTTAATTAGGAGCATATCTCCCATTGGTTTCATTTTCATTTTAAACTCACTTTTTTATTAACTTCTTAAAATATAAATAATCTTTCTGAGATTTCCTACAGGAAGGTCAGACCCCAGTGGTCATATCCCAGGCCGAAATGTGCATTCTAGATAGTGCTATAAATTTATATTTAATTCCCATTTCCATTACCCATTTAGTTCGCTCATGGAAATTTTCTCGCGAATCCATTCCTGGCATGCAACATACATTTGTCATTGGAATGTTAAATGGATTGATAAATGTATCGAACATTTCTTTAATATCTTCTTCATCTGAAACTACAAATTTAAATTGATAGTTAGAATGTGACCTAATAGAATGCAATGCATTTTCTCTAATACGCTGCTTAGGACTCATACCGGAATTTGCTAGCTTAGGCGAGCAATTAATCTGATCCATATATATGGATAACTCTCTTGTTAATGGGACTGTGCCATTTGTTTCTATTTCACAATAAGGTGTAAATGGTAAATCGCATGTATAACAATATTCTTCAAAGTATTCCATAAAGCCAGCTATCGCTCGCTGATGCATTGGTATGGTAGGCTCACCTCCAGTCCAGATGATATGAATTACTCCTGATGCTATATCAGCAAGTATACCTTGTTCATCCCACCGCTCGAACAAGTATTCATATGGCCGATGCGAGCCTTTTGCCCATTCTGGTATTGAATCACAAGTCCATGTAGCCTTACCTTCCAGTTCTAAATCTCCTTGAAATGAACCTGGCGTATCATCCCGTTTTTCTTTCTTAAACTTATTAACAAATTTAGGAGTTGCACCACAAGTTAAATTGCAATTAGCTAATCTAATAAAATATGCAGGTACACCTGTCGTCTTTCCTTCCCCTTGGATGGAATAAAAGTCTTCTGAAATAAGTATTTTATTTTGTTCTGTTCCTGACATTATTTAATCTCTTCATATATTGATGAATTTTTATCATTTTCAAAGCACTCTACTCTTACTACCTTACACCGACCTGCATCCGTTTTAGATAATACCTCATTGAAATGGTCAAATACTAATTTAGCACAAGACTCAGCTCCCATCTTCTCAAGGAAATGTACTTTAGCCAGCCCCATTTGACCCATTTGTTCAAATATATCTCTATAAGGATCATTAGTTTGTATAAGTAATGTATGGTCCCACATATGATTCATCCATGACTTAAGTCCATTACCTATAGGTGAATCTTTAAATCCACCATAGTCAACAATCCAATTCATATCATCTAACCCCATATTTTCATCATCTGGTGTATTAGATTCAAACCACACTTTAAACTTTAAAGCATATCCATGTAATAATTCACAATGTGAGTGCGACGCCTTCCATTGACGTAATGCAACTGAATAATTGTCGAATATCTTTGTTGATTGAAATTTACCCATTTTTATCCTTCATACGTCCAGGCTACAAAATATTTCCGGCCATCGGTTAATAAATGAGATGCTGTACCAGCACCATCTAAAGCAAACTCAGCGAGATAATTATCTCGGTTATCTTCTGATTGAAATAATGCGAAGTTCGATGCACGTGGATATGTTTCCTTGAAGGATACCCCAGTCGCATTTACTGAGTTGTTAGTAACTGTCTCCATCATCATAGTACGGAGATATTCTTGATCACAGCCAGGAACTTTATACCAGTTAAAGTCCATAGCTAATTCTTTGTAATTAAATGATTTCTGCTTTGCCATTTTATTTAAATTAAGATATATACAATATATGAAACTATTTTCAATCTACCAAACTTTTTATAAGAATGCTGAGCCCCATCCAATATGAATTATCACAGTGCGTTCTGTGAATCCTGGAATTTTATTCTTTTCAAGACGTTCAATGATCGCATCCATATGAGTGTTGCGAAAGGTCTTTTTACGGACCTTCCGGGCTTTTGCACTAGTCTTATATGTGATAGTAATTGGTGCTTTTACGTATGCCATGTTATCGTTTATCTACTAGAAAGAATCTTTCAAATTTAGCTGGACTAAATTTAGTTAGAGGTTCATCTGAATAATCCATATCGAATCTCACTGCGTACTTGCCTTTCTTGGTAATCTTCTTGAGAGTACCAAAGCATCCGTTTCCGTTAACGATATTATCACCTAAGGTTACGTTACCTTCGTTGAGATTTATTTTCTCCCAACCATCTGTTAAAAATTCTGCTTCTGACATTATATTTAGATTTATTAATAGATTGCTTCATTTTTATGAAACTTTGGATATAAATCTATCGTTTCCAAAATCCCATGAATGGTAAAGTGCAACAATGGACTGTAATCTTTTATTACTTCCATTTCTTTATCATTGCGGATATCATTTGCATAATCAAATCCATCATATAATCCAGCAAGCATATTAGATACTGAACCAAATGCGAGTAATTTTTCTGATGCCGGATCAACGATTCTAAATAATTCTGTCTTGCACATTGAGATCAAATCCATTGTCTCTTCATTCATCCATTTATGTCTATCAAAATACTTTTGCAAATTTCCCATCTTTCTCTTTCTTTAAAGGTTATATCTAAAGATGGCGAAAAAAACAACGCAAACCAACCTTTTTAGAAACTTTTTTCAACTTTTTTTAGGCGAAGAAAGGATATACATTGTGTATATCCAATCCTCTGTACCTAAATATGAATATATCAAGCAATTTCGCATTGCCCTCCCACACAAGCCAATTCACCTGATAGATTTGTATCATCGTCCAATTCAATTACTTTACTCAAATCAACATTAGATAATGATTCCATTAATTGTTCATATTGCTCTTTCGTAATATCTTCGAATGGAGCTTGCTTATATGTATGATCAGCATATGGTAGAACGGATAATCCATTGTAATGCATGCGTTCTCTCCACATCCATTCTCCTACAGAATCCCATTCGTGGTCTCGAATTGATATGGTAGCAGATACATTATGTGTATTTGACCCGGAACGATGTCCTGACTTAATCCATTCTAAATGCACTTGCTTTACTCGTTCCAGCAATTGAAATGGTGATTCGGTTCTTAAGATTGCACCTTCTGGTGCTTTTTGTGGTACTGATATTACAGCAGTATCATGTGGCCGGAAATATTCATCTTCAATTAATTCTGGATGATGAATAGCTAAATAAGTATAAATAGCTTCATTCTTACCTACTCTCACTCGCCTAATATAATAATCGTTATGCCAGGCATGAATGCCAGATGATGTTCCTAAGGTTAATGAGGTTGTGCCAGCTGGCTTTACGGTTGTACATCTTGCTGATTTATTGATACCTAATACTTTAGCTACCCTAGCATTTTCTTCTTTAACTATTTTAGCTGCGGCTTTCATATTATAACCTAACACTGTACCGGAACCTATACCGGTCATTGAAATACCGATAAGCGCATCCTTTTCCGTTGTTCGTTGCCAAATAGGTCTTAGATAATGAAAATCGGTATATCCTGCTTGAAGCGTACCAATGAAGGCAGCTGCTTTAACTCTAGCTTCATAATCCTCTTGTGATGTGATATCCGATGCATTTACCTCGCATAGATTACAGAATTGGTATGGCCTTAAGGCAATTTCACAGCAAGGATTAGTACCCCAATCTTTATCATTCGATAAATAGATACCAGGCTCACCTGCACCAGATGCTTCAATACGCTTCCATATGGTAGTAAAGAATTCTTTAGTAACCTTATGACGCAGTAATACTGCTGAATTATTTGCTCTTCCTCTCTGTGGATGCAATTCCCACCAGTTACCAGCCTTGCAAGATATCATTTCATCATCATCTGCCGAAAACAATGATATAAGCGCCGCGCGCCTAATACCACCAGCCAGAACGGCATCAGCAATATAACAAACGATATCATGCACATCAATAGCTTTGAGCTTCTCGCCATTCTGTTTCTCATTTAGTATTCCTTCTATTTTTACCAATGCCTCTTTAAGAGGTTGGGGTCCAGGAGCTTTACCACCTGATGTAACTAAACGAGCACCTTTTGGCCTAATATCTGAAAAATCAAATTTTAGTCTAGATCCGCCATAGAAATAACTCTTCATTAAAACTTTTATAGCATCCGCCCAACCTTCGATTGAATCTGCAATTAAATATCGCCGTCGGCGATCTGGGTTTGGAGCATGAATTTCTGGTAATGCATCTACGTGATGCCTCTGCACAGAATATCCAACTCCGGTACCACCTAGTAATAAGAACATTACTTCTGAGAATGATCTCCAATCATCGATAGGTAGATAAGCACAGTTATAAACTCTGTTAGGTGATATTTCTATAGATTTGCCACCGAATTGCAAACTTCGCATTGATGGTAATACTTTTTTATTATATACAAATTTATATGCTGCTTCTATTTCATCTTTGATACCAGGATATTTTTTAATATGCATTTCTTTGTTCCGAGTAACTAATTCTTCCCATGTTTCTCTTCGGTGCAATTCCGATTGATATTTAGCGTACTTCATGTGTACGGTGATATCGGAGAGTACTTCATTAGATAGTTCCATTTTACGACCTTATATTTTTAAAGATTTATACCCTCGCGCGATACGATAATTAACGAATTCTTATATAAATATGTTCACGCAGAGCTATTAACTCTATTTTTGACTCAAAAAAGTAAAGCTTTTTCAACCGAAATCACCGCTCTTGATTTCCTTAAATTTTTGAGACAATAACTTCCGAGCCAATTCATTTCCATTAGACATTTGTTTCTGAGTATCCTTACCTTGAATGGATGTATCATTATATATATCAAATTGTCCATTAGATGTATTCATTTTACTTGGTAATGTAATACCATCAGGTCCAAACCTATTTTTAATTACGTGCCATCTACCAGTACCAGCTAATTTATCTGTTACCTTTCTAGATAGTGATATAATGAAATCAGCTACCATTACCTTACCATATGATTCAGCAATCTTACTTGCATCGATAACATCTTCCTCTAATGCCGATCTATTTGCTTGAGATGCAGTCCATACCGGTATTTCATATTCGCCTGCCATACCTCGAAGGTCTTCATATATACCTTCTAATTCATGTCTCTTCTCTTGTCCATGACCTCTTAACAAATCAGCATAATCTACAATAATTAAGTCTGGCTGTTTGCCTTGCATTATACATTTTTCAACATGCGATTTAATACCTAATACTGATACTGTTTTTGTTGGATAGTATTTGATAATTAAATCACCATCTACTTCTTCCAATTTTTCTTTTACTTCATCTTGATAATGCTTTAGATTTTGATTTGCAATTCCAGTTATAACAGAATCATATCTCAATCCAACATATGCAGCATTTAATTCTAATGTATAATGTACTACAGTTTTTCCTTTCTTAACAGCATGTGCCCCTATATTCATTAATGCCCATGACTTACCAATCCCAGCTGGTGCAACCATTACACCTAACTCACCTTTACCTAATCCACCATCAGTTAATTCATTAACAATCTCCCATGGCGTTTCTTGAGGGTACCGTACGGACTCTAGATATCGAGCATCTATATCCATCATGTAATCATGTCCAATATCTTTATCTCCACCAGCTTTTAAAGCCGTATCAATTTTAGCTTTAATATCCTCATACTTACCATTCTTAAGCAATGATACTGAATCCAATATAGCTTTTTTGATTTCCTGATTTTTACAAAATTCAATTGCTTGTTCTTTGATAAACTCTAAATCATCAGCACCAGTGTATTTCCATGCATCTTTAAGATGGTCCACGATTTGCGTCTTAAGAACATCATTTTCAATATCTGCCATTTTAACCTTCATTACTTCTAATGAAGGCGATGCTTTATATTCTCGACTATAATCTAATATTGTTTCAACTACCCATTGGTTGGCTTCTGATTCAAAATATGACGGAATTAATATATCAGATATCTGCTGGAGAAATATTTTATCAGTTAATAAAGATGTAATTGCTTTTATTTGGAACGTATATCCAAAATTCGACAAACGATCAGTCATTTACTATTTCTTTTTATTTTTAATGTCATACATCAAATATATAATAATTTTTTAAATAATCAAATGCTAGCGTAAGCATTCAATGAATTAAATGAATTGAGCAGCCAGGTATCGACATCTTTAATAGATGTATATAATTTATCAACCATGAACATCTTTTTAAATTCTAATATGTTAGTTCGATGAGTTGTTTCATGTGTCTTATCAAGTATCAACATTTTTGCGTTACCTGATATATCTACTTCTTGTAACTGCATTAATTGATGGTTGCGATCTAATACACCTGAATCAATGCCTGACTGCACTTTTTGGTATATTTTTAATTTTGAATCAGCAACTCTATCAGCCGTATATTCTTTCATCTCATCTAATGAGACAGGCTGGTTTAATAGCATTGGATAATTTTTAATTAATGTTTTTAATCCAACGCCATCTACTCCTGGAATATTATCCGACTTATCTCCAGAAAACATACGATACATCAAATAATTTTTATGATGCATTCCTACCTCATCGGCAAGTGTTTCTGTAGTATACATTTTCTTTTTAACCGGACTCCAGACTTGGATACGGTTGTTAACTAGTTGTAAGAAATCGCGATCGGTAGATACTATAGTTACCTTTTGAGAATCTTTAGTATAAATTTCATTTGCGATATACGCCATGGCATCATCGGCTTCAATATTATCTATTGCCATAATATTAACAGGCAATAAATTTAAATATTCAATCATTCGGTTGAACTGTCGCCTCATTGAGGCTTGCTCATCTTCCAGATCTTCAAATTCATCATGTCGGTTGAGTCGCGTTCTTACCGCTCGATTGGCCTTGTAATCAGAATATATCTTTCTACGCTTTACCGATCCACCCTTACCATCGAATACTACTACACATCTGGTAGGCTTATGCATTCGTATAACAGCGGCCAATGACCTCATAAATCCAACAACACCTCCAATATGGTCTCCATCATCATTTAATGATGGTATAGCCGAGAAGACTCGGATGAACAGGTTAAGACCATCGATAACCATAATATGACTATTTCTGTCTTGTCCTTCCTGTTCAACCCGCTCCTCGTTGATTTGATTTAGGATTTGCTTGTATCTAGAATTCATCCTTCTTCGTTTACAAATTCATTATCAATTACTACATCATCAATACCAATATCTTCGCCTGGCTTATACTTAAGAATATATGATTTGCAAATTGCTTCATATATCTCAGCTTTCAAAGTATCATCATCAATTACTAGCTTTTCAAAATCTTTAGATAGGAATTTTACATCCTTTCCAGCAGTACTAGTATACGTATACCACGCGCCTGCTTGAGAAACTATTTTATGATCTTTCATGATATTTAGCCATCCACCATAATCATCAATACCAGATTCGAAATAGATATCATAATCAATCGTTTTCAATGGTGGTCCCATTCGATTTTTTATAACCTGTGTTCTTGTCTTAATACCAATAATCTGATCAATGCCATCTTTTTTAACTTTGATTTGACCAACCGACTTCAATCTTAGTCTTACTGATGAATGGAATGGTATTGCCTTTCCACCACTAGTCGTCCATGGGTCTCCAAAACTAACACCTAATCTAGTACGTAACTGATTTGTAAATAATAAACAAATCTTTTCACGTCCTAACATATTAGTTAGCTTTCTCATACCTTTGGATAGAATAATGGACTTGGAAGTTGCATAACCATCCTTATCATATTCAGCTGCCATTTCGATTTTAGTCGATGCACCCATTACAGAATCTACTACAATTGTAACCAATCGATCTTTATTAGATTTTCTAATTGATTCAATTATACTTTCGATTGCCTCAAAAATATCCTCGATAGTTTCTAGTGGAATATATAACATCTTTTCAAGATTGATTCCAATAGCCTCTAAAAAGTCTCGACTAATAGCATTTTCAGTATCAATATATACTGCCATGCCACCTGCCTTTTGAGTATTGGCCAAAGCATGGGCAGCCAATAATGACTTACCCGATGCTTCAAGACCAGTAATCTCTGTAATCCGACCAACTGGAAATCCTCCACCTGGTCTATTGGATATTGCGAGATCTAGCATAGATGACCCAGTTCCAACCCAACCCTTTACATCTGCCGGTGTTTCTGTATCACCGTCTAGAAAGAAAGCTGTTTTATGATTGGTATTTTTAAACTTCTTGTTCAGTGCCGAAGCAAGCTCCGATGCTAACTGATCAGTCTGTTGGCTTTTAGTTTTACCTGCCATCTATAACCTTTTTTAATTACTTGTTAAACAATTCGTCAAACGCATCTGATACGTTATCGACTTTACTTACATTTCCTGCAGGAGCTGCCGCGGCTGGTGCTGATGCACTTTCTTCTGCCGTTTCACCTTCTTCTGGATTCAACCAATTCTCCAATGCCTTCTCAAGTTCATCATATGATGGTTCTTTGAAGATATCCGAGATGTTAGGTTGCTTGCTAGCTACTAGCTCCGCAATATTGCGATCTTCTGTTAGAGCCGATGTATTAGGCTTTACACGAATTGCTGTCTTCGGATATGTTCCTGGAGAATCAGATGGTGTAAATTCTACTACAACATCACGCCCATTCATTGGATCTGTAATATCACCGTAATCTGGATCTGCGATAAATCCTAGGATTTCAGTATATACTGTTTTACCGAATCCCCAAAACTTAACACCTTCAGATTCTTTACCTCTTACAACAACAGGTACATAAGTCCTCATTTTTGGTTCCATCTTCTTACCTAACTTCCATTCATCAGATACTCCAGATGATTTTAGTTTCTCGGAAAATTCTACAACCGGGTCAGGACGACCATATGTCATTGGTGATAGATAATTGCGTTTTGCAAGATCATAATGAAAATGCATTTCAAGAAATGGATTCTCTTTGTTGTGCTGATAAGGAACAATTCTAATTTGTTGCTTACCTGGTTCAGGCTTCCACAGATTGTTCTGCCTGGTTGTTTGTGACTGGAGCTTGCCCAGTTTGCTTCTAATTGCGTCTAAATCAATTGCCATTTGTTAATCCTATTTTTTAATGGTTAATAATTATTAATATAAGTACTTTCTTTCACGAATCCTAATGATTTGTAAAAAAGTATTGAAAAAAATTGTTATTTGTTATTTTATCGGATGCCTTTATCATCATAATATGGATCCGGCCGGCCTTCCGTATCACTTGTGATACTTTCTATAGCATCGCCAAGCATTTCCTGTAATTCAATAAGCACATCCCTCATTGCAAATATACTATCCTCGCCAATGGCATATGAACCACGTCTAGCGTTTCTAATTTCATATGATACCTTAGCAGCTAAATCTAATGCCGATGTTGTGCCATTCTCATCAAAATAATCTTCATTCCATCCATCGCTAGATTCCCATGGCTCATCATTACCATCCTCATCGTCATATTCATCCTCTCGTAATGATTTGGATTCATGTGCGGCCTTTACATCTGCCATTGTTGGTAATGGCTTACCTGGTTGACGTTCCCATGCATGAGATTCGTTAAGACGGTTACCGCCAATTCTGTTAAATGTATCTCGTAATGTTTTTTTCATTTTATAGCCTGTAAATTGGCAATTGCTAAGGCTAAGCCTCTTCGAATGCCATCATTATAATTATTTTCACCAAACGGTGTATCGAATTCTTTCATCTTCTTTGATAACCGATCTATAACGTCGGTTACTTTGCTTTCTGACATAATATCTCGAATCTCTTCTCTAAGCAATGTTCTGAATTCTGATTTTTTCATTTCGGTGTCCTTTATACAAGTTCCTTAAGGACTCGCTTCATTATTTTATTCTTAAGATATTCTTCTTCTTCATCCGATGGCCACTCGTACCCAGAATCCTCTGCCCAAGGTCCAAACCCGATATCAGATAATTTTTCCCAAGCTGCATCGATAATTCCGTCAATAACATCTTCATATTCATCTTTATTCGCTTCAATCCATGCTTCTGGTAATTCAGATGCATTTGTATCATCTTCTTGTAATGAATTGGCTTCATGTGCAGCTGTAACGTCGGCTAATGTTGGTAAAGGTTTGCCTTCTTCTCGTTCCCATGCATGAGCTTCGTTAAGGCGCTTGCCTCCGATTCTATTAAATGTATCTAGTAATGGTTTTTTCATTCGGTGGTTCCGTTTGTTATATTCCGTACCCGCCACCACCAAGTTCAGCAGCACTTTGGTACATCGTTGGTAGATATTGTGCTAGCACTTCATCTGGTGCTCCTTCATCGACTAAATCGCCTAGGCCACCAAAATCATCGGGCATTTTAGCCAGGCTCTTACCTTTATAAGAATCATCTGCCCACTCTCCAGAAAGTCCTTCCTGATTATATGGTATTTCGCGGAGCTTATCACTTAAATTATCTAACGCTTCGAATTCTTCATATTCGCCAGGAAAAAACTCATGAACTTGATAATGTGCTGCTAATAGCATATCAAACTGACGTGCAATATCACTATCATATTGTTCTCTGTCAAAGGTTTTCTTCATTTGTTTACCGAATTCCATGCGCTCGAAATCTGATTTTATATCCTCTCGAAGACTTTTACGCTTGCCCTCTCGAAGTAAACTGCTATCATTCGAGGATGTTCTTCCTTCAAATAATCTTCGGTATTGTGATTTTAAGTTTGTCATTCGGTGTTTCCGTTATTGCATATGACCTAATTGAATCAGGCCATTTACTTTTTTCAATTCTTTAACAGCCGCCGTTAATATAGCAATCGTACCATTGTTAAAGTTTTTAAAGTCTTCTGGAGTATCAAATGATTCATCTCTATTCATATAGCCATCCATTTTACCTGCCAATGCTGGTGAATCTGTAATGGCATTATAAATACTTTGATACTTATCATCCGCGGCCTTTTGTGCAGATGAAGCTGTCCCTAATACTTCATATGCCTCAGGGTCAAGTTGTTCATTTACTACCTTTCGGATTTCTTCTCGTAGCAATGCTCTGAATTCAGATTTTTTCATTTTGGTGTTTCCGTTTGTTAATGGTATTCGTTTATAAATATGTTTCTGTTACAAATTCACGCGCCTATAAAAATCCAATCTAATATGCCGTAATTCATCCTCGGCTGTTAATAATAAGGAATTTTTGTAACGATTCCAATCGATAATGAAACTTTTATCTAGAACTCCATTGTTACATGATTTTACAACTGCATTTAATGCATTAACTGTATATAATGTATTGGTTTCTTTTTTACGGTGTATTGATATTGTATTACTAGTTCTTCTAGCCGCACCTGGTTCTATATTAAATGTTATATATAAATCGTCTGGGGTATCTGAATTACTAAACACAAACAATCTATTCTCTGGTATTGTGTAAGAGGCCGTGACATAGTCTATAATGATATTTAAATCATTGCGATGTGCAAATGTACATAGCAGTTGTGGCCTCACTCATTACCGTTTTATTCTGTAGTATTAAATATATCAGCATAGATATCATCTAATGCATTAAATAACCGATCTGGTATATCTTTTTTTACTTGAGTTAAAAATTCTTTACTTATCTTAGGAGTAGGCAAATCAATTTCAATTTCTTCTTTATCCGTAACTAAATCAAGAAATCTTGGATGTATATTTAATGCGTTTAGACCTTGGTCGGCACTGACAATAATATTACCTGCCTCAGATTTTATTCCCCATACTGGTAAATCAGTAATGTATATATACCCATTGTTAAATATATCAATAATTTCTTTCTTGTTAAAATCATGTATATGTATTATTATCTTATTTAATATTTTATTTTTATATTTTTTCTCTGCCCAGACAAATACTTCTTTATTATCCGGTCCAGCCAATTTATCAGCAATTGCATTAATGCGAGATTGAATCCGCTCCAGGCCTGGTCCTAGTTCTTTAATTGGTACATTTTCCACATCTAGGCCTTGGTCACGTAAATCTCTTAATTCTTTTGCTACAGCTCTAACGGTTCCTTTAGGAACTTGAAGTTCATCTGACCCAAGTCGAATATTTTTCCCAGATGCCGTTGTCTTTAATGAGATAGGTATGCCGGCAACTACTAAATCAGCCAACCCTCCACTTGCACCTGTATGTATTGCTTCTATATTAGTATCTTTATTTAATAATTTTGCTAATAAAACTTCTGATATCGTTCCTAAGCTAGACGGATCAAAATAATAAAATATAGATAAATATTTACTATATTGCTCGGCGACCTCCTTAATTGCTTGTATTAAATCTGTAACAGACTTTTCTGGTACTTCCTGGACGTCTGTACTATTCGGCTGGTCCTCATCTTCGGTAACCAACTCCACTGCTTCTGGTATAGATTTACCAACATTAGAATCATGTTCGGCAATTACATCTGCCAATACAAATAATTCTGATTCAGAATACGGAGCTTCTGCATAACCTTTTGGTAGTCGATAAAACCATTCACGTATTACATCATCATTAATATTCATCCTGCCCTAGTTTACGTTTTAAATAAATATCGACCTAAACCAATACTTTACTAGTTACGTCAATTAAATCATGTAAATCGGCACCTGCCTTTATCTTAACTGGAAAGTCTCCACTATTACTCATTGCTTTTTGAATCTTCAATATACATTCCTTACCATCCTTCATATCATAATCAAATAGCAAAGAATCATAAGTATATAATATCAATTTGGTATTGTAATCGTTTAGTACTTCATTAACTGCTTGTATGGATGTTATACTGTATTCCGTTTCTGTTGCTTGTAAATAATAATTGAAAAGCTTTGTTGCATTCATTCCTGAGTTTGCAGCTCTGGTGATTCTTCTTCCAAAGATAGGAGTTGCAATATATCCATTTGCATGAAATGTCTGATACAATTCTTTTATGAATTCACCTGTCTTCTGGAAGAATTCGATATGCTTGTATTTATCATCCACTCTTCCATATAATTGCCGGAACGTTATCTGCTTGCTTTCTTCATATTGCTCTTTGCTTAATTCATCCGTTCCAAAATAATGCTTACCAAAATAAGCATGTATAGATTCTTTTGGCAAATCAAATCCTGTCAGCTTAGCCATTAAGCGTAAGTGATATGAATCATAATCCATCTCAATAAGCATTCCGGATGGATATCTGGATACAAATGACTTTCGGCAACCATCCTCTTTATTTAAAGCAGCATAATTTACTCCTCCAAATTTATTGGATGGCCTTCCTGTAGATGTATATATATTGTATTCTGTATAAGCTGTATTACGAAATAAATTGTTAGTTCTGAATGATTCCAGGAACACATTGTAATCAACCTGCATTCCATTCTGCTCTATAGAATACAAATTATCTATCACCATATGGTCATATGTATCAAATAAAGCATCCTTTTCAAATCCGGTAAATGCTTTCATAAACTT
>Ga0098055_1001192_pt1 | contig 14263 bp, 15 predicted proteins | sample 17_taG_FD_75107 | JGI IMG/M metagenome (GOLD analysis project Ga0098055, IMG submission 75107) | Marine viral communities from the Subarctic Pacific Ocean - 17_ETSP_OMZ_AT15314 metaG | ecosystem: Environmental > Aquatic > Marine > Oceanic | place: Pacific Ocean | collected 2015-01-18 | reverse complement strand
CATCGTCAGATGAAACCTGCACGTTCTCTGCATTCAACATCTCTATCGGCTTGAGAAGTTTCTCGTCCGAAGCTTTGTTGAGGTATTGTGGTACGTTCTTGATTATCATAATTTAGGAGACTGCTTAGAATTCTTACGAATAACCTTGAGTGCTTCTTCTTTGGTGAACCTTTTTAGTCTGGAGTTAGCCAGCCTGCGTTCGTTATAGTATTCTGTACGTGCACGCATCTTTTCGTTCATGGGTACAGTTGCCTTGTGCTGAATGAGTTTGTAGTAAATATACGCACGCAACGCCTCTTCTATAAACACATGTACAGTAGGGTTTTTGCTTCTTGCCTCATCACACACGTACTCCAGAACCACTGTATTGACCTGGTTATTAATACTGAGTTCAATACGACTCTGATCTAAATTGATGCGGTACTCACCGCTATACTGTCCCCCGCCAAGTCCATACAACTGACCCGCGCTGTTTTCATACAAGTAGTTTCTAAAAACATAAGAGTCATATCCTTTAAGAGAGCTATATTCTTGGGCAGTTTCTGTTACATCCAGCCTATCAAAAACACCGTCAGAATCAGAGTCTATAGCGTTAGCAGCAAGCAGGTCACTACCAGAGGTAACCTTATACTTCTGAGCAATATGCATGTTTCTGTTTTCACCAAAGACATACACCAACCCGTCTCCACCGATGACGCCAACCTTAACTAAGTCCACGTAGTCGTCTGGTAATTCAACCGTATTGTTATCAGTATTTACGTTCATCTTTAACGAGCGTATCTTCTGAGATAAATCAAACCCCATCTCACGTATACCGCGAAGGGCAAATGTGCGAATCAATGTATCCGTAGCGTTAGCTACAAAGTCATCACCGTCTAACGTGATAATGAAGTCGTTAACTATCTGCTCTAAGTTTACGTAGTTTCTAGCCATTATTGTTTGTTTTTAACGTCCTCCTGGCTAGCATACGTAAACACATCTTTATCCCTTAAGTTGATACCGATAAGCATTGCTATCTGAGTTACCAGCTCGGGAACATAATGGTCCGGCAGTTCAAAGTCTACACTAGTATTAGCCGCGTATACGTGCACCCCGTTAGAGGTGGTGTATCCAAACGACGGAAGACTAGCGGTTCTTGTGCCAGTTGTAGGGCTAAGGCCTTCTGGGTATTTATAGTATGTAAGTCTTAATCGACTAATGGCGCTAGGAAAAACCTCAATGTCATCAGATATCAACCCAATAGGATGTGCCTCGCTAGGCGCTGATAAGTCGCTTTTTAAGATATAGTCAATCTTAGATTCATCGTACAGCACTTCAACGTTCACACGAGTGCTTTGACCCAACAAGATTGTACCCCCGGAGGTCATAGATATTAGATATGCAAAGTCGTCTGGCTTATTAAATACGCCATTAGATTTTGACAAGGTTGTCGTTTTTGATAAAGAAGAAAGGTCTTCTTTAATTTGATTGTCGACAGACATATGTCGACTGCCGTCTGCTTGACGTAAACGAAGTCTTTTACTTGCCACGATCTTATCAAGCATACCCTTAAACACATTCACCTGCGCTATTTGAGCAAAGTTGTTAAACACAGATGGCGTTACAAAACCCTTTTGCTCTTTATTCGCAAGGTCTTTTAAGGTGTTATATACCGTATTAACACTAGCCATTTTATTACTTTTAGATACCTACAAATATACCAAAAAGAAAGGGGCAGTTTCCCGCCCCTCACTATATCAACTTTCTAATTAGCAGTAACTTATAAGTTACTGGTCTTTTGTTCTAATTCACTGAGGACCAACGCGCCCTTGTCTGTCATACAAAAACGAGTCACAACGTCTATTGTGTCTTGACCTACTGGTGTAGCTAAGATAAGCTTGCTGCTATCAAACCAGTATGCACCGCTAGGTTCAGTCTTAATAATTTGATACATCTCAGCTTTCTTCACCGTAGCGCGTACCGTAACCATTGGGTTGTCAAAGCTTTGTAAGAATCCAGATGGGTTAGACCGGGCTTGTTGTAACAAATCAAAACGAATCTCACTTGCCTGGCGGTCTACATTAATATTGTAGAACAACGCGATAGGCATAAGCTCATCGATAGATTTATCACGAACAGCATTAACCGCATCTAATACTTTGAATTCCTGGGTTAACTGCTCTTCTGCTGTTCTCTCGTTATCTACCATTTCAAAACGGTTACCACCATTTTGGGCATTACCAGGATGCAAATCAAGATACAGAATTAGATTAGGCTTTGTATAAGATACATAAAGAAGGCTATCATAAAACATGATATGCTCTCTCTTTGCAAATTCACTTTGTTCGTCTCTCCAGACAGAACGCTCGTTTGGACAATAACGCAACTCACGAACAGAGTTGCTAGATTCATCATACACCGTTACTCCGGTTTGCGGTAGAGAATAAACGATTCCCCCTCCGTTGATGACTTTATAAATGCGATCCTTTTTTTCAAAGGTATCTTTTTCGCTGCCTGCCTTACGGCTTTTAGTGGCAGCCTTTTTTACTGTAGCTGATGCCATTTTAATAGTATTTAATTAAATTTTAAAAAAGATATAAAGGGGAGACCGAAGCCTCCCCCCATATCAAAGTACTTACTTAGTAATTAAAGCGTGACGGTTAGCACCACGCGTTACCAAACATACCTCAGAGCGGTAGTTGAACTGAGCGAAGTCATTACCGTCAGTGTTAGCACCTAACACAGAACCAGTAATCCAGTGCTCCATCTCACGGCTGTAACCGTTAGAAGCTTTGTAGTTCAATTCCAATGATGGGTTGCGGTCACCACTCTTAGCATCTACTACTGTAGATAGTGGGATAGCAGCACCAACAAACTCTTTTGCGTCTCCCAACAACTGTGGGTCGTTCAACAACTTCCAGTCGTGCTTGTGGAAAGTATATCCACCACGAGTGAATGATTTGAAACCTAGCTCTACAGCCATGTCACTGTCATTGTTGAATGCACCGAAGTTAGCAGCCAAACCAGTAGTCGTACCACCAGCAGCAGTGTGACCTGCAGAAGCCAACATGTCGTCGATAGCTAAATCTTGGTCGCGGTTTACATATAGAGCGTACTCAGAGTTAGCACCTTGCTTGTCAAATTCTTTAATTAAAGAATCGAAATCGCTCAATGCAGTCATAGCACCACCAGATACGTTAATACCACGGTCAGCGATAGCAGCGAAGTAACCTTCAGAACCAGAGATACCGCTTAATGCAGCATCAGAAGAAGTTACTTTCTGACCTAACAACATCATCATTTCACGCTTGTCCATGAAACGCTGACGAGTATCGCCTTCGTTTTTCAAGTACCAACGGTAATCACCGTTACCCAAGTTAATCCAACCGATGTTGGTTGCTTGAGAACCAGAAACTTTGTAAGTTTCTTTCATGATCATGTAATCGTTTGTACGTAAAGTAACGTTGCTCTCGAAGAACTCACCTGGCTGGTCAGTACCTTGTGCATACAAGTTACCAACGATAGCGATCTTGCCAGAACCTACAGCGATTGCTGGTAAGTTAGCGTCTAACAAGTTTTTAACTACGAAAGATGTACCAGCTGTTACAGCAGAAACGTAAGCACGCTCGCCGCCGGTTAACAATACGATATCTCCTACACGAACAAAAGTGTCGTTAGACCCTAGTGTTACAGTTTGAGACTTTGCAGCAGCAACTGGAGAACCAGCAACAGTGTAACCTTGAATCGGATGTAGACGAGTTTCTTCCCACCATTGTACTTTGTCGTTTGTTCCTGCAGCTTTAACAGCTCCAGTTAGTTTTAAAAACCCAGTGATACCTTGATCACCGAATGTCTTTACCAACAACTCACGGTTATCCGGTTTGTTGATTGCGTCGATGTAGTCTCCTAACGCGCTGTATTTCTCAATCGTTGCGCGACGTACTACTCCATTTGCAGAGCTATCAGCGTCGCCGAATGCTCCAGTAATTCCAAAAGCCATAATAGTTTATTTAGGCGTTATTATTTAAATCTCATCAAATTGTCTCCACCTCCTAAGAGTGCGTTAACAATCTGTTCTTCAACCGGATTACGATCTTTGCTTTGCTGAACTGGGTTAGAAGCGTCGACATTAGCTGCACGTGTAACAATGTTTTTTTGCCCATCCCCCAAACCTTGTCGGTATGCGGACTGAACAATACCATCAATATTATCAATGATAGTACGGTGCGCGCTTAATGTCTCATGGTCCCACTTACCAGAGTCATCAACGTATTGATCAAAAAACTCATCAAGTCGAGCATTCTTATCCTTTAGAGTTGAGCGGTAGTTATCATCTATTGCGTACTTAAATTGACTTCCCTTACCTAGATCGAAATCTAATGAGGACATGTTATCAACTACGCCAGACATGGTATCTACCCACTGATCGTCTATAGGACTTTGAATTTCTTCTGAAGAGGCAGGCTTTTCTACCGGCAACATGTATCCATTTCGGACATCGTTGATTTTGGATCTGGCCTTATCAGCATCCATCTTGAGTTGAAGCTTGGAGTATGTGACATCTTGTTCATCGTACATGTCCTCATCCACCTTATACTTCTTGTCTAGAAGGAGGTTGATCTCATCATTAGAAAGATTAGGGAAATCACTTGCCAATTCTAATCGCACTACTGACTTGTCGTCCATTTCGGACGGATTAAGTGATTGGTAGCGAAACCAGTCTTCTGGACTACGACCCGTATTCTCAACAAAGTCTGCAATAACCTTAATACTCTCTGGCAAAAGAATTTCTTCTTGAGCTTGAGTTTCATCCCCGAAGCTAACGTCATCCCAAGAACCGAACTTCGTATCCATCTTTTCATTAAGATACTCTAAGAACGTAGCGTCTATGTCTATGTCGTCATCTTCTGTCGAAGAACTTTGCTGCATTTGTGCCGGTTCAGCTTCCGGTGTAATATCTTCAGTAGACTGAACCACTGGCTCTTCTACTGGTTGTTGTGTTTCTTCTGTAGCGGTAGATTGCTCTGGTGCTGGTGAAGAATCGCTTTCGAAATCCGGGGTGTCGCTAATTTCGATACCCATTGCAGAAGCTGCTGCTTCTAGTGATGATTGAACTGAACTTGCCATATAAATTGATTTTCAATAAATTATACACAAAGATAGATAATAAAACATTTTTTTTGCAGGGGGGTTGCTATTGTGAATAGAATTTGATAACTTGGTACTAGTTAAACTTAAAACATATGCCTTATGAAGAATGTAATTCTGGTGTTAGCGATTTTATTCGTAACACAAACACAAGCTCAAGTATCAATCTTAGACATCCTGCCTACAGACGTAGAGCAAGAGATTCAAATCGACGAACTCCTTGGAGGTAACGACACGTGTGTATTTACGTACCAGACTGACGCCATCCAAAAGATTGACAACCTGGTGTTTTTAGAACACAGAGTAAATAGATTTACGAATGCACTGGTTTACAAAGTGAAGGGGACTCCCTTTAAAGTTAGATTAGTAACACCCGATGAAGACGACGAAATTCAAGATCCGTTTATTCGAGTATACAGAACTTTATTGCAACGATAGGTTTGGTTTGGTTTGTTGCAATAAGAAAAAGGGGGTCCGTTTGGGCCCCCTTTATTCGTTATCGTAGCATTATTGGATTGCCAGCGGCATCCTTCTTTCTTGTTGCTCCACCTACGCCAGCATAACTAGCTTGGTATTGCTTAGGATTTTTTGCTCTGTCGTCACCCCAGTCTCTAAACAATTTTGCAGCAGCAATATTAGCGTCTTGAAGAACGCCTTTTGTTTTAGCCATCTGCATAACTTTCTCTGGAGATACATCTGCGTTTACGCTGATCCCCGCTTTTTGCTTAAGCAGCTTTTTAGCCTCGTCTAATTTAAAGAACTTAAGAGCATCTTCTGAAGTAGCAGAGTAAAGATTCATATTGTGAAAGTTTTCATACTTGCCTCTAAACTCTCGGTCATCCTGGAGACCTAGTTTCTTCTGCTCTTGAGAAGTAAGGTCTTGTACACGAACCTCTCCCGGTTCGCCTTTTATCATTTTGCCTTCTTCCTCTGGCTCTCCAGTTGCACCGCCTTCTTCGTATTCTGGGACTTTAGCGCCCATCTCAGCAATAATCTGCTTAGCCATTTCTCTTTGCGCTGGATCTTTTAACAAAGCCTTTAGCATACCACCGCTAGCATACATCTCTTTCATTGATCCGCCGGCGCTGTATTCTTTCTTTCCGATTTTCATAATTATGTCATTTGTTACGTAACCCCACAAAGGTAAAAAAGAAAAGCCCCCCAATCTGGGAGGCCTCTTTTAGTGCTGTGTAATTACCTTGAACGGAACTTCTAGTGAAGCACCCTCGTGCTTCTTTAATTTTCCCTCATGAGGCATTAAGTAATAACGTCCTTTTTCAGTCATCCAGTGATAACCGCTAGGTGCTTTGACGCTTACTTCCTTTTTTGGGTTTTGTTTTCTTTGAACTTTCATCGCAACAGATATTTTTCTTTACACACTCGCACTCCCTAGGCTCTACCAAGCACCACTTATGAACCACACGCTTCACACTCCTCTGGGTTGGAGATGTTACATGTTGGTTGTTCTGCGGTTTCAAGGTCACTTACCCATGAAGCAAAAGAGTCTTGTCCCATATTATTATGAGTTAAAAGGATTAATAAAAAAATGGATAGTTATTTGCCTTTAACGGCGTCTACAACGTCCTTAGCCTCTTTCGCAACATTACTTACTCGACGCTGCGTTTCGTCTATGGCTGCTGTAATCTTTTCGTCTACTTCTGTTTGGCCTAACAAGTAGGTCCAAAAGCGGCTACGGGTTTCTTTGACCCAAAGCCAAAATACTTTTAAATGTTTCATGTCTATCTAAACTGGTAATTAAGTCCACACTTTATAAGATACAAGTCTCTGTCCCAATACTTCATGTATTCTGACTCAACAAATATACCCCAATTTAAACCAACTTTATAGCCCACGATCAAGCCTACGGAATAATCAATCCACTGCCCGTCAACCCAGTGATTGGTGGATTCGAGCTGATCAGCAAATTGCTCGTAAGAATACATATGATCTCCAAGTATGTGCTTATGCCAAGGCAATATGCTTCCCCAGGTATGAATCCAGAAATCCTCTTCGTAATGGTAATAATCAACACCGGCAATAGCAGACAAAGAACCTAGTACGCCAACCTCAGAAAGACGAGCTTTGTTATAATCGTTTACAATATTTCCGTATATATATTTTCTAAAGTCTTCATCGGTGTCTGCCACTCTTACCCCACCTGCATCTTCCCAATACCAGTCGGCTTCGTCAACCTCTCCATCATTGTCAGAGTCAATACCATAATAGTGGTCTTCATATCCATACTCAAAAGCAAGCTCCCACCAAGAATTTATATTAAGATAATCTGAAATGGGGCTAAATCCGTAAGGTTGATGTTGGCGAACCGCAGCTCCTACGCTAAAGTCTAGCTCACCAAAATGTATTCTTAAACGAGAATCAACTTGCGTATAATTAAGACCTACCAAACCTTGCTGATAGTACTCGCCCTTTAAGATCCAGCGCTTGTTTAAATACCGCAAGAAGTATCTTTGATTAATATATTCATTCCCCTGCTGACGGCCCATGTCATACTGAGCTAAATATTCAAAACCCTTTACAGCTCCCACAGTAGCATCGGTGGATGTGTTAGACTGGTTGTGACCGTCGTAGAACCTAGTTTGTCTGTTCTCGTATTCAAACCTAGCGACACGACGAATTCCTATTGTAGCTCTGTAATCAAAAGGATTTTCAACAGTTATATCTTGCAGCTCTCCGAGCTGAGTAACATAGTATTCCGTTTGAGCCTCCATTGGAGACGCGGCCATAGCACTAGTATAAACGGTTGAGTATTTAAAAAATTTCTGAATAGCGTTTTGAGAAAACACTAGATTAGAAAATACAAAGAATGTTATTAATAGTAGGCGTCTCATGTTAGAATTGATTTGCTCCGGTTAGGTTGTCTATTTCTTTTTGTATTTCTTGATATGACACCGAAAGAGAAAAGGAAAGACCTGCTTCCCATCTGCGAATCTCCTTGCCGTTCTCATAAAGTATAACCGTGGGTAGAGATCGAATGCCTTCAGACTCTTTTACGGTGTTGTCCTTATCTATCCAAGCTGTAAGAATCTTGACATCTTTTAATTTTGCGACTTGGGTATAATTATTTTTTTTATTCCAAGAGGCGTTGTAATGTACTACCGATACACCTTTTATATTTATCTGCTCAGACGAATTTATAGTCGTCGGAATCAAAGAAAGCAAAACGGCAAGAATTAAGTTTTTCATATTACTTCATTTCAAAAAGTCTTTCTTCTATTTTGTCTAGCTGTTTTTTAATATCTTCGACATCTGACTGCGTATTCATGATGGTTTCACGAACGAGCTCATCCTTAAGGTCGTACTCTGTTCTGCTTATTTCTGGCTTAGGAAGCTCTTTAGCTTCTTTAATATCAGCTTGAAGGTCAAAATACCCCAGGCAGATAACTCCCACGGCAGCGCCAATAGCGCCTAATGTTTTTAAAGACAAGCCTACTACAGTGTTTTCGGATATTTCTTTTGGTTGCATTATTTGGTTTGTTTTAGATCGTCATATGCTTTCATGTCCATGTTGAAAGAGTTAACTCTATCTACACGATTTTTTTCTTTTCCCGCCCAATGATAGTTTGCCCAATAATCCACAAGTGGGACTTCACCGCTAAACAACTTACCGAGATCCGCTTTCGGGTGAGCGAGCTGGTTCATCAAGAACAAATACTTTTGTTGCTCTAAAGAAACAGCGGATGCGTCAAATGATTTAGAAGGGTAAGCGTCTTTAACCCAAGAAGGGATTTCGTAACCAGCAAGATCTGGATGAGAAGAATCTTTACCGCTAATTAGGTTGTATGCTCGGTTTACTGCAATAATACCGCCGCGGCCTTCACCAGTCTCAAACTGAAAAGCTCCACGTCCTGGTCCTCCACCCTCTTGTTTAACGGTAGAATCTCCCTTAGACTCATGAAATATAATACGAGCCATAGTATCTTCAATCTGCTCTGGCGTCGTGTTCTTAGCGGTTGCTACGTAGTTGACTAGGTCTTTGTATGTAAGCTCTTTTTTTGGAGGGTCTACCACGCCGCCGCCTTCAAATTTTTTCTTCTGGGATTTTGGTGGTGATTTCTTACTTCCCCCGGAACCCGCCCAGAACAATCTGTTAGCCCAATAAGCAGCACTCATTTTACCCTTAGCGATATTAGCAGCGTGTCTTGCTTTAAAAGACTTACGCGCTCCTTTGGAGTAGTTGTGGCCCATCTTCTGGTCACCGAATCTAATAAGACGAATCTTATTTCCGACCTTAGCTAGGACGACACCTTTCTTTGTCGGATGACTAGGCGTGCGCTTTGGCTTGTTTACCCCGCTGAGACCGTGCTTCTTAAGCAGATTCTTAATTCTTTTTCCTGGATCACTCATAAGGACAAAGATAAAAAATAAAAGAGGGGCAAAAAGCCCCCCTTTCAATAGTAAACCAAACTCATTTATTGCCTTATGAGCTATTCAAAGATACGTATAAAAATCTTTATTACGCAACTTCTTCTGCCTCTTCTACGACCTCTTCATACTCGCCGCTTTGCAGATTAATGGTTACAGATCCATACTTATCCTCAAGACCTTTTTGATGCTCTTTCAAAACAACATCAAGATTTTCTGCGTTTTTAACTGCATCGACAATAGCACGACCTACACTCATGTATAAGTTGTTGATGTTGCTTACCGCCTCTTGAACAGCGGCTAATTCTTCTCCGGTGATTTTTTTTGCTTTCGCCATAACGATTATTATTTAACTTAATTAAGTACTTCAAATATAATACAAATCTGTTTATTATGCCAAATTGTCTACTACACTCCGTATAGATCGTCCCACTCGCTTAGATTGGCTATAACATATTCTCTACACTCTTCAGCACTAGTATATTCTGTTATGCAATCTAGCCCATCGTCTGTACATTCTACGATCCATTTATCCGCAACAAGATTGCTGTATGCCTCTTGAAACAAAACTTCTGCTTCCACGGAATCTTTCTGTTCGGTGGTCATTAAATAGTATGTATTCATATTAGTAAGCTGTAAATGTTCCTCCACTGTTTGTTAAGCTAGGGAATGTACCGCTAGTATTAGTGGTGTTGTTTTCTAATCTATACTCAGCCAATAAATTGGTGGTTACGCCAGCATCAGAACAAGTCATTGGAGTACCACTGTTATATAAAGCTGTAACCTCTGATTGCGATAAAGTTTTGTTATACACGCTTACTTGATCTATACCTCCTTTAAATACATTAGCATTGTTAGGCGAACTACCAACAGCATCTCCAATAGCAGCACTTCTTATATTAAAGGTTGCTAGGCTGCGAGAATTGAACTGAATGCTTTCTGGTAATTTTGTTCCGTTCCAGTATAGGTTCATACCAGAAGAACTTGTGTCTGAATTATCACGAGTAAATACTAAGTGAACAAAACCTTCTGAGTTTACATTTCCTCTGTTTGAAGAATACCATCCGTTACCATTCACCCCGGTAATAGATGTATTGTTAGTAGAAGAAATAGACCAGAACCTTTGATGAAAATTACCACCACCTCCTTTTCTAAATCTTAACTGCATCCTATTTGAAGTTGAATTGTACTGAATAAAAATCTGATTAGCCCCAGACGGAGACGCTTCAGCAAATGAACCTAGCCATTGTCCTTGGTTGCTTGTTTCATCCACACGAAACCAACCACTATAACTAAAGTCATCATTACTGCCAAACAAATTGCTACTGTGATTAGTGAACCTTAAGGTGTCATTAACACCATCACCGAGCCAGTAGTAATCACTATCAGTAACTGAAGATGCACTGTGGTCATAGCTGTACCACTCGCTAATACCGTGGGGTTGAGAGTCATTAGGTTTACTAGAACTAGCAGTATTAATAGTCTCGTAACCACCCTCTGCCGCAGTTGAAATTGAAAACTCTGAATTTGCTGGTTGGTTTAGTTCAGCAGCTAATTCGGAAAACTTAATCGTTCCACTACTTTGTAACGCCATTTAGCTGTGATTTTAGTTCATCAATTTGTTTTTGCTGTTCTTTTATAGCCTCAATAAGAAGTCCGGTAATGTTTCCGTATGCAACTCCTAACATTCCATCTTCACTTTCGTGAACAACCTCTGGCATAACCTCAGCAACTTCTTGCGCTATAACCCCGGTAGAACGCTTTTCCTCGCCTATCTTGTTAAAGTTAACACCTCGTAAGGCTGTAACTTTTTCAAGAGCGTTAGGAATGGTTTCTACATTCTCTTTAACCCTAGCGTCAGAGTAAGCAATAAGATCACCAGTAGCAGTGAAAGTTCCTGCAAGTGCATTACCACTAGAAGACAGATTAGCTAACCCCACCTCTGCTGGAGTGTCAACAGTACACGTAATGGTTAAATCATACGGGTCAGTATCTGAACCAGTTGAAGTGTCTGACCAGTTGATATCAATACCCGTACCTTCAACAAACTTCCACTCATTAGCATTGTTAATCTGTACCTCTGTACCATCACCATCTTCTACAAAGAAGCCAGTCATGTTTCCAGTAGCACCAGTGCTTATGTTTGTAATGTGACCATTTGCATCTACAGTAATTTCGTCAATCTTAGTGCCGTTAGCCACTGAGCCATAAGTACCACTTAGCGTAGAAGTGTCTTCGTGAGCTGTATAGGCTTCAGCAGCAGGTATCGTTGTGCTGTTAAATGCATTAGCACCAAAAGTGAAGGTTTGATTAGTTGCACCACTTACAGCGAACGTAAGGGTATTTGTACCATCGCCTCTTGTAATAGAGTTAAGATAATAGTTAGTATCAGAGCCTCCACTACTTACAGTAGAAAAAGAAAGAGTACCATTACCGTCTGTAGTAAGAACTTGACCATTAGTACCATCGCTAACAGCTAATTGTGAAATACCGATAGAACCCGATTCAACTTTTGCGTATACAGTCTGTATGTCGGGGTTTTTGATAAATAAAGATTCTGTTCCGTTTCCAGTCCAGTTTAAAACTACTAAACTAACATATCCATCAGCGGGAGCTTTATATTCTCTTTCAAATACTGTCCAGCTATCTGAGATAGCACCGTTTTCATACCAGCCAGAATCCGCTCTATCTTCTTCTTGTACAAAAGTACCAGAAGCTTGGTTTGATACGTGAGTCTTTCCGTTTGGCAAATTACCGTCATGCTGATACAGTCTTATGTACATACCATCAGACGTAACTTGAGAGCCTCTAATCATTACTGTCCAACGCTTGGTTTCGCCAGCTTCCATCCATACTGCTTTATAAACAGCACCAATAGAGCTATCCGTATCACTCTTTAACTCAAGCGCCTCTTCAGTTAAATTCCATTTTACGTTAGAAGCAGTTCCACTGGTGTATCCTGCTTCCCACCCATTAGTTCTTGCAAGAGCAAGTCTTATTTCATCTTCAGTGTAGTATATATCATTATGGTTGTGAGACGGTAGAGACGTTAAATAAGACGGGTCATTTGCTGGAACCCAAGACGGAGTAACATCGGCATTGTTAGCAACACCCGTAGCGGTAGAGTACCCACTTAAATCTTGGTCACCAGTGTTCGTGCCAGAAACATTAGCTGCGGATATAGTACCACCTATTTTTAAATCACCATCATCGCCACCATTCCCGAAAATGGATTTCCCAGGAGGAAGTGATTTGGTTATAGACGCTCCAGTAAAACCGTGGCTACTTGCAAAAGTTACGTCTTCATTTCCGTAAGCAAAGACTTCAATATATAAAGTAACTTCATTTGCGCTATTTGTTTTTAGCTCAACCGCAAAGTCTTCATTATTACTACTAACTATTTTAACAGTAAGCTCTGTGTATACACCAGACAAAGCTTCAATCATTATATCTTGATAATGATTAACAGTTAGGTCTATAAGGTTAGAAACAACTACGCTGCCCGTAGTGCCTTGAACAGAAAATCTAATAGAGCTTGCTAGGTTGCCACCCTCTACTGTAAACGCAGTGGTGAATCCGCTGTTACTTACCCCAGCAGCAGTACCAGAATATCGGTCTAGGTAAAGACCATCGTGGTTGTGTGCAGAAGGTGCAAATGTTGATGGCACGCCCGATAGAGAACCGTAAGCTCCGTCAAACAAAGACGTGTTACCTGCCATTGCGGTTGTGGCTGTTGTGCCTATAGCTAATAAAGATGGTGTATTAATTATTTTATTATAATCAGCCGCTGGAAAATTGTTTGTTATTACGTCATCTACATTTTCTCCAAGGTCGGTTACTACAGTTATTTCCCAGTTATCATCGAAAGAGTCTACGTCAGTATAAAAACCACCCCAAAAGTTGGTTACAGCAACTTGTAAGTAATTCCATGTGCTAGTAGTTTCACCAACCCAAACACAACTGTTAGAACCATCTCCTCCAAAACGAACAGTATAGTTTTTAGCAGAATTATGTGCAAGATTTATAGCAGTACAATTTGTCCACTCATTACCGCCACTTGCTTGATATATATACCCAGAGACCAAAATAGTAACAGACTCTTTTGTGGCATAATCAAAAATATCAATAGTAAACTTAACCATGTCATCACCTCCATGAACGGGAAGCTTTACTTTTATAGCTCCCGTATGTGCATTAGCCGTACTTTGATACATACCGCCATTAGGGAAGGCTATATAGCCAGAGTTACTATTGTGCTCATGAATAATACTACCAGTAACTTTCATTTTACCACTCATTGTACCACCAGAAGTAGACAATGCGCCTAACGAAGATAACGTAGGTAAAGTTTGGTCACCAGTATTTGTGCCAGATGATGAACCAGAGAAGTTAGTTGCTGATATTGTACCTGCAAAAGTAACATTGCTATTAGTTCTTCCACCAGACATAATAGCGTCACCACTCAAGCTATTATTGTGCCTACGCAAAGACCAAGTAGCATTACCGGTGTTAGGCTGAAATCCAGAAGGAAGTTGTGCGTTAGGGTTACCTTCGTAATATAAAGACAATCCGTATTTATCAGCTGCAGCATCCGTACTATTGTGTTCGCTAAAGAATATACGACCAGAACCTTCACCAGCAGATCCACTTGCAATACCTTCAATAAGAACTGTACGACCATTGTCATCTCCTTCAGCACGTTCACCTAAAGACAATGTTTCGCCACCAGCAATAATTAAATCATTATTTACTT
>Ga0098055_1001190_pt1 | contig 14288 bp, 4 predicted proteins | sample 17_taG_FD_75107 | JGI IMG/M metagenome (GOLD analysis project Ga0098055, IMG submission 75107) | Marine viral communities from the Subarctic Pacific Ocean - 17_ETSP_OMZ_AT15314 metaG | ecosystem: Environmental > Aquatic > Marine > Oceanic | place: Pacific Ocean | collected 2015-01-18 | reverse complement strand
TTTGACTGTTCAAGGATTTACAGAAACAGAAAGTGCTAAGAAATCAGGTACGATAGGAAATACATTTTCTTATAAGATTGCAGAATTTGATTACGAGACAGGTGAGATAACTCCCGCTTCTGCCGCACAAACAAGAACAATTTACGTTCCTACTTCTGGTGGGGCAGCTAATGTACCAGACCAGTTTAACACATCTCATTTCATTAGATTGAGTTTTGCAGGTGTTCCTGCTGATCGTGGTGTCGCAGTATTCAGAAGAATAGGATCATCTGGCGATTATAAGTTGACTGCGGTATTAGGAAGAAAAGAAATAGATGCTGGATCTTGGATTGACTATCTATCATTCGACTACACTTCTTGGTCTGGCAAGAATGCAACAGATAATACTTTTACCGATATAGTTCATTTTCCACTTACGTCTGAAAGCGTATCGAGACGTGGTTGGGTAGACAAGCGTATCGAGTCTATTAGGCAGAACACTAATTCATTTGACTTAACTATCGATGACTTTGTATTCGTGAATTCGCCAGACGGAACAGGTAATTACTCAGCCCAAATTTGTCACAACGATACTGCTATCATTCAAACTGCTATATCTAACAATGCTTCAGCCGGTAAGAAGAGCATCGTATTGAACGCTAAAACTTACGTATCGTCTCAGCTTAGTCTACCTAACAACTTCGGCCTTGTCGGCACATCTTATATTACTAAGATTAAGAAACTCCCTTGGACTGGAGGAGAGTCGAGTGCATTGAACGGTAAGTTTATATATTCGCAGAGTGCAACAGGAGCGACTTCGCTTTCTATTGTCGGAGTAGATATTGACGGAGAAGCGTCTAACCAATTCTTGTGGCCGGACTCAACTACTATTAATAGAAACTACTTACTCGACTTTGGAATTAACTGTAATTCGTTGCTGTTAGATAGAGTGAGAGTTATAAATGCTCCAGCTGGAGGCATCTATGCTTCTAGTCCTATCGAACTAAAAATCAACACAAGTGAGATTACAGATAGTGCTGTAACAGATAGATATGAGTATAGCCCTCTTATTGCTGACTCTGGATCCGACACTATGATCGTTGGCAACAGATTCCAAAACTACACAGACTATGTTGACGTATCAGTAACAAACAAAGGCATTGTAGCAAATAACGTTATTAACAATTGTGGTAGCGGTCTGTTTGTATATGGTTCAGTATTCTTTGTGTCATCACCAAACGTTCTTATGGGACCAGCGCAAGAGTTCTTACCAACTCCAGATATTCTTAACTCTGAATATGATCTTATCAATATTGATCTTTCAGAGGCGAAAGCGGCTGGTGATGATTACGATTCTCCGGGTCATGTATATCAAGAAAACGGTTCACCGTTTGACTTGAGTGCAACAGACGGGTCTATCTTAGATATTACTCATCGTGCATTCTATATTCAGAAAACGGCACAGGGCGTTGAAGAGATTTACGGAACAACGACTCAAGCAGGAAGCTTCCAAGTTACTAACCCACCTACCAGATACACTATTCTATCTTTAGGTAGCACAACTCAATCTCAATGGAATACAGCCGCAGGAACTACTAATGTAGTATACTCAGTGGGAGATACATTTACGGCTGCAGCCTCAGGAGCTGGTAACGGAACAGCAACAAGTGGCGGTGTAGATACAATTCAAATCATTGACGTATCAGCTGGGCAAGATAGAACACTCGGAGAATTTGCATTCAGTATTCCAGTCGCTACAGTTAATGCGATTAAAGATGCTTCTGGCGCACATTCATATAGCACACTCAAGTCAGCTAACTCTCTACATGAAGGTATAGGATGGGCATCAACATTCAGAAACGAAGTGTCGTGTGGATCTATTTCTGGTACTCCTACTTGGGAAGTAGACTCAGTAAACGGCACTGATCCAATCTATTCTGTTACTGTAAACAACTTACTTTACGCAAGCATAGGTAAAAGAGTTAGATTTAGTGGACATACTGGCTGGAGTAACGGAGGAAATGTATCAACGGGAACAGTACATAACATTACATCAAACGGAGCAACTTCAGTGGTCGAGATCAAATTTAAAGGAGCGGGAGGCGGTACCGATAATAATAACCAAGTCAACTTGAATGTTGGTAACGGTGGTACGCTAAATATAATAGACAGCTTTGTGATGGCACAAGGAAGGATAATCTAATATGTCAAGTATAACAAATGTAAACAATAACGCAAGTGTAGTAAACGTAGGTCGTACTACGCCCGTTTCTCCTGGTGTTCAGCCCGCTTCGAAGTCGATTCCTGTTGTAATTGCTTCAGATCAGACTGCTATTCCAGTTGAAGAACAAAACAAAGTACAATCCGAAGTCGCACTTTCACTGTTGGGTATTCCACGTGCCGAAGTTGCTTTAGGTATCTTCGCAGACGTTAACACGTATGACGTTAATCCAAGTGAGTGGTCATCTTCTCCACAGTATCATGTTACTGGACACGGCATTCAACACTTACCTACGGAAGCTGGTGCGCTTGTAGAAGCACCCAGAAACAAAACAGCAGTTCTCACATCGAAGCGTTTCTTCAGATATCAGCCTGGTCGTGTATCAGCCGCAACGTTTGGTGTTAAGTCAACGCTTGGACAAAAAACGTTCTCTCAGAATCCGTCAATCAGAAAGTTCGGTATCTACGATAACTTCGATGGATACTTTTGGGAAACTAGAGATGATTCACAAGAAGATAACTTTGCTGTTGTCAGACGTTCACAGTCACTCACAAAGGCACCTAACTCTCCAACCGGTATCGTAGGACAATCACTTAAAGGTGGTGCACCAGCAGGTACTATTTCTAGAAGTCAATTTGACGACTATAGAATTATTGGACAAGGCGCAAGTGAATCAGTTGTTGCCAGTACACTGTTAGTAAAAGATCGACAGCTAATCACTGATAATAGATTTGCTATTATCGATGGAGTTGTTAACGGACTCGACACAGGTAATTTCTACGCAAACTTAGCGTCCGCTATCGGAGGGTCTGAGACAGCGGCTTCTGTAAAAGAGAAGTGTGCAAGAGACTTAGACTATTGGGTAGATTTCTATCTGCTAGATATGGAGCATGGCGGTACAAACCACACTAAGATTAATATCACTAACTATGCAACTGCCATTTTGCCTGCAATTGCTACTTACGAGAAACCAACCCATATTGCATTAGGAAATGCTCTGACTGGATACGCAGGATTATCTTCTGCGGGTGTCACGAAGCTTACTACGCTTACTGGACTTACGAATACAGCTTTCAATAGAAATAATGGACAGTCTGTATTAGTTCCAAGTATCAGCGATAGTGACTATGGCAACAGAAGTAAGATCGATACTATCTTTGCAACTAAGTCACACTATTGGGCATATCATGTAACTGCTAAGAATGCAGACGGTAGTGCCGCAACATATAATTTACCATCTGGATATCCATATACAGTAGAAGAACTTAAGTATAAGTGTCAAAGAGATATTGGATATATTGTGGGCGGATACGGAAACGACATCGCAGGTGGCGGTGACGGAGAAACAAAGTACAATATGTCTATGTACTTCAAAGGTGGTAGACCAGCATCTGCAAGTGCGGGCTTTGGCATGTCTATCTACTCTCAAAATACAGGCGGTAATCCAGTACAAGCAGAGATTGATCGACACACTCACTTAAAAGATACAATTTTAGCAGACTTTACTGCTTACTTTGGATATAGTTCGTCTAGTTCACAGTATATCAAACTCGATGCGCTTGCAACAAGAGTTATCAATAACTTCTCAATCGAAGACACACAACAAATGGATGTTGGCGATAGAGGGTTTGCTGGCAACTTAGTTGCAATGCGAGACGGAATCATTTTAACACATTCTGCTGTTTACGATCCAAAATTACTCAAAGATATCGAACAGATTGTTACGGTTGTAGATACAGATAACCAGTTTAAATTAACTAAGGGTGTTGTACAATTCAAGGGACACGTGAAAGTTAAGACTTGGTCTAATGTGTCATCTGTTACAACTATCGGCACAATCGAACCGGGTAAGGTTTATAAAGTTGTTAATGTAATTGGACCAAAAGGTAATGAATTCACATTAGAAGATGAAGACGGTACTGCACAAACATTTACGGTTGCTCAAGCGGTCGCCGCAGGCACTATTTATCTGGAGACGGTTGTTCCCTTTATCTTCCCTAAAAAGGGTACCACTCTAGCGATTGGTAGCAGTAAACTTAATCAGGATCTAACAGGCACATATACTTATGTGTCAGATACTTCCACAGGATATCATGGATATGATCCAGTAAACTATAGAGACGCACATAATATTGCCGCAGATGGATCGACAGATACTTTCCCAGGTGGAATGGTATTCCCGTATATGTATGCAAGCGATAACAATCTTAATAGCACAGACTCATCATCAAGTTTACGTGTTGGTTATATCAACACTGCACTAGATATTTCTACATCAGGTGGACTCGATACTGTATGTGACCAAATCGATTACGTTAATTTTGATCCTAACTTTGTGACTTGGGTAAAATTCAACGTTAAGCCAGAGTTTTGGGGAGTGTATGATTATCGTGTACCTAGATCAAGATTTAGTCACGATACGTTAGACGGTAGAACTGCTACTTCAAATCCACCAGCAAAGCAAAGAGTCTATAGTGACGTTGCTACTGGCGAAAATGGTACAGCAAGACCTGGTCAAGGTTATACAATTGATGGCAACCCTCAATTAACAGATAGTTTATATAACTTTGACTTTACAAAAGTTACTATGCTTAAGATTGAATTCTCATGGTATGGTGCTGTTGGTGCATTGTTCTTAGCATATGTTCCAGTAGAGAACGGAGAAGCAAGATGGGTAAGAGTACACCACTTACGTGCTTCTAACCAATATAAGAATGCTTCTTTGGGTAATGCGACACTTCCTATTACGTATACGACATACGGTGGCGGTGATGCTGCCTCACTGGGTGATGGAGAAGATGCAAACTTTGTTGATAGAGGATACGGATCTCAGTCTCACTCTATTGTCAAATACGGTGCTTCTTACTACATCGATGGTGGCGACAGAGGTACAGTAAGATTGTATAGCCACAACAATGAACTTACTCAAAATGCTTACGGTAAAGCTTGGACTATCGCTAACGGAAACTATAACTCATCAGATAACTCTATTAATATTACTTCATCGTCTCTTAGCGGTAACGTAAACACTAGCGTAGATCCTAGATTCTTTATGGGAGCTAGATTTAAGAGTGCGAACAGAACTGATCAAAATATTAAAGTAGTTTGGGCAGATGCAACGAAGGTTTATTTAGATGGAGTTCCAACAGGTACTCCGACCAATATGAGTCTTTTAGTTGACCGAGCAAACGCAACATACAATCTTGAAACTAAGAAAATCATTCTGAGTACTCAGCAGTCAAATGCTGTTCGTAACAGAGTTCAGGTTTATCCTACAAAACTCTCTTCATCAAATTTGGGTAGCAATCCAGTTCGAATGAGATTTAAGAAGACTCCTGTGTTCCAGACAGACACAGTGTTCACTGGGACATTTACTTTAGATGCGGCTTATACATTGACTGCGTTAAATGAACCGTTAAGCACAGTAGGAGTAACTGAGAGTGGAGGAGCTGGAACATATATCGATAATAACGAAAGTGTATTCGGATGGTTCCAAGCACTTGTTGATGCAGATGATGTAACAGTATTCGGCAGACTATACAAGGAAAATGATGAGTATTACTTCGAACTCTTAGAATCGTTTAACGGAGTAATTCAGTTGAAAGCTGATTCATTCTTACCTGATTTGAGATTTGAAGCAGACGGAGATGATGTAGCACAAACAACAGTAACTAAAGTAACTTCAGAGAAAGAGGGATTAAGTTCAATTAGAATTGCAAACGATACGGTAGTGCCAATTCCAAATACTGGTATTAACGTAGCGACTATATACTTACAGCCGGGAACAGAACAACTCGACTTAAGTCCTTACTTTGATTATAATAAAGAATATCTATCGTTCCCACTGACGGACCAAGCAGATAGTCTTTATTTCGCAATAGACTCTGACAACGATTCAGGAGACTCGCCAATCCAAGTAAGCTTAGGTTGCACATGGGAAGAACAGTAACTCATGCCAAAGCAGATCAAACTTGGACTGGATAAAGTACCTGCTCCAGTTACGAAGCAGTTTACACAGCTTATCGATATTGAAGGTAACCTTCTGTACGATGCGGCTGGTAATCCTGTGGTCACTGAAGACGAAGCAGTACTAGGATCCTTTGCTAGGTCTGATGCCGCTACATCAATATTTTCAAATAACTATAACAATGGACCACCCGTAACTGTTCCTGTTGAAGAACAATTTTCGAGTGAGTCAGAAGTAAGTAGCTCCCTTCTTGGAGTACCTCGTGCAGAAGAACAACTAAGTCTTTTTGCCGACGTTTCTACTTACGGACTAGATGAAGAGAACTGGAACTACTACACGTTTTCAAACGCAACTTATCCTCCAGAATGGTATCGTAAAGAGAATCCTATCTTTGGAAGAAGGTTCAATCCTAAGTTCTATGAAGAAAGCACAGAGCAAGCACTGGTAATATCGACTTACCCTAGTCAGTACAACTTTCCTGGTAGTACAATTGCGAATAGACAAACAGAAGCGTCTGATTCTCTAAAAAGATATATGAACTTTATTGCAATGGGAAAATATCTCTATACGATATTTTTACCATACAATCGTGTATTCGCTGAAAGAAATTTCTTAAACACTGATATTAAAGTGGTGTCTAGTGGAGAAGCAGAAATAGATACAACATCTACATCTTCTTTCAATACTAATGGTCTATTCTTTTCTGGAGACAATACATTCTTTGATGTTGAGTATGGCAATGATCTTCAAGGAGCATTTGATCAAATTGAAAGATGGACAGTCCTGTTTGACCGCATCATTTCTGGAGATGCATCTTTTCCAACGCTTACTGGTCAGCCCGAGCCAGATTTTACTTTAGACCCTATCTATCCATTCATTAGATCATTCTTGTCAAGTAAAGCACAGCCTGGCGGCAGTTCAAGTGCAACTAAGTTTGCAATTCTTGAAAGTAAGAAGACATTTAGATATCAGCCTGGACGAGCAAGTGGATTTACATTTGGTGTAAGACAAGAAACTGATCCAGCATCAAACGTAAATACGATTGAGTGGGGATGCTCAAACGACACAGACGAATATATGTTTCAACTAGTAGGATCTAGATTTAACATTGTTCGTAGAAGTGTTATTAAAATGCCAGACTCGCTACTACTTAGACAAGGACTTGATCCAACTGATCAGTCTTCTAGTCCCATTGAACCTAAAGGCACAACTGTACGAGAAGCAATGTGGGAAACAGTAATACCACGTACTAAGTTTAACGGAGACAGTTTATTAGGAAACGGTCCATCTGGATACATTCTATCTTTCGAAGATGTGACTATGTACAAGATTGAATTCTCATGGTACGGCGCTATCGGTGCTAAGTTCTATGCGTATGTTCCTTCTGGCAATGGCGATGCACGTTGGGTATTAATTCACAGACTTGTAATCGAAAACGGTCTCGGAGAACCTATTCTTAAAAATCCTGATTTTAAATTTAAGTATCTAGTCTATACTGAAGACAATGCTACAATGAAAAAGCCGGTAGCATTATACAAGTATGGTAGTAGTTATTATGTTGATGGCGGAGACGAAGGTACCATTAGACTTGCTACTACTACTGTCGATAGTAAACAATTTACAACTAGAACTCCTATATTAGGCATTCTTCCAAAACAAAAGATTTTCAATTCAGACGGAGAAGGATTAACTAACTTCAAAAAGGCTTATCCCTCTACGATGTCTATATCAAGCGATATTGATACTAGAATAGATATTGAAGAAATCAATGGCTCTCCAGATGGAGTACATTATAACTTCTCAACTTCTCTGCATAATGGAGTACATGCACTCTCTAGAACATTGACCTTTGGCTTTGTAGGCACAGGCGGTAATCAGCTAGATATTCTAAACGGAGATGCTCTAAATGTTGAAGATGATAACGCACACATAATTGCAGATGGAATTTATAACGCATATGTCGATTATGATTTCGCAAGCGATCATCAATCGACTAACATAAGAAGAAGAAATAATTCACAAAATCTAGTGATAGACAGTATTGCTAAGGGACTTAAATCAGACGGTACCGTCATAGACGCTAGTGTGGCGGGAACACAATTTACTGGTAAACTATCTAACTATCATGCGATTGCGGCATCGACTGTGCCTATATACAGCAACAATTTTAAAATACACTTTTTAAATCCTAGAGCAACAGATGGTTCGTACAGACATTTCGCAGACTTTGCTATATCAATTACTTCGAAAGAGCCATATGTAGACTCTACTGATAATAACAAACTAAAATTCGAAGCAGATGACGGATCTCGGGCGCAGTATTCTTTATACGATGAACTATTTCAAGAATATTCTTCAGAAGGTGCGGCGATTGAGTATACAACTAAAGCTGATAGATATGAGTGGGATCCAGGATACTCAGACATGTTTGATGTTGACAACAGAATTCCAAATCCATCAGGTGAAGATAGTGGATATGTATCTGCCGTAAAGGGAGAAGTTAGAGTAGTAGACTATCCCGTAAGTTCGATTGATGCCGGCACAGGAGCATTCTCTGGTCAATGGAAGATTACATTCACTGGCGGTGCGCCAGCCTCTGAATTATTCACGCTTGATGGCTCAGGTAATGTACTAGCACAAAGTACGGAGATTGGTGTAGCAAGCAGTGGTCTTGGAATATATTATACTACAGTTCCAGCTTTAGATTCAAATGGAAGTTACTTCGCATATGTTGACGGAGATCCTACTAATAGCGGTAATAGAACTGTAAATGCTATTCAAACTAAGACGATATCAATTACACATGACTGGCAACTCGATCCTGGTCTAAATGGAGATAATTTTACAAGATCAAAAGCGGTGAAGTTCAATGCACAGCCTCTTTACTTAGTTGTAGCACTGAAAGACAATGCGAAAGTAAATAATTTTATAGTTGAAGAGTTTACTCCAGACAGTGTTAGAACTCATACTCCTAAGTTCATTAAAGGAGATGAAGCTCCAAATTTAAGTATTGTTGGCTCAGGTAGTTCAAGTGACGTTCTTTCACCTGCGGCATTTCAAAGCGTAGAAAGATTATCTAGTGTTAGATTCGATGATCAGTGTTTAAATCCATTAAGACCTGGTACTAAAATATATTCTCTCTTCCTTGAAGGAGGAGTTCCAGAAAAGTTTGACTTATCTAATATCTTCAACAGAGATAGAAAGGGATTAGCGAGAGGACTGCTAAATAATAAAGCAATATATCTTACAGCATCAGCAGTGGACGGCACATCTGTTGGTAATGTAGAAGCAACTCTCACGGTGAAGGAACAGTAATGCCATTTCGAGGTCTAAACGTACAATTAGCAATGAACGATGTCGATAATGCGGCACAGTCTCTTATTAACTTGGGATTGGACCAGAGAGACTTGGCTTTAATATCTGGGCTAGCATCTAATGCAAGTGTTGAGGCAGGTGAATTACATACGGTATCTGGACTAGTTGTAGATCAGAAAAAGGAATTGGCATCTCTTGCTAGATCGTCAACTACTGTCGGAGGTCTTCTTACTAGTTTAAAAGATATTGGACAGCCATTAGATTTTAACTTAGAGATTGATAATCAAATTAATGCGGCAGCAATCAAATATAACTATTTGGATTATTCTAACAATAGCATTAAAACAGCCGATATATCAACGTCAAGAGTTTCATCCTGGTCTTCAATAGGCTCTTCTATTTTATATGGAGGAGAAGTTGAAGTAACAGGAGACAACGTAACATTCAATTCATTAGGTACAAGTACTGCTCCAATTCCGAAAACATTTAGGGCTGAAGTTGCTACACATAAACTTCTCATTAATGTTAATGGCACAGCTAAAGAATTTTTAGCAATGAAGGGGATTCCTTTAGAGTGGGAAGGCTTCTTTAGAAATGTAGATTTATCACATGCAGTAGATTCTGTGACTGATTCTGCTGGAATTGTACCACCAGTTTGGAGAATCACAAATAAATCAGGCGGGCAATCATATAATACTGGTGATGCTACTGGATCTATTGGAGCAGGTACAGTTGATTCTCCAGCAACGTATGCATTTAGAGACAGTTCATCTAAAGCACGTAAGATTGAGTTCTTTTATAATCCTTTAAAGATCAAAGAGTTGCGTCTTCCTGGCTGTAACTTAACAGAATGGACAAATGTAGGTCTAGACGTTATACAAAGAATCGATATTAACAATAATGATTTTTATGAACTGCCTAAATTTGGACCTACGAGCAGAGGCGGTGATGCGCTTGCAATCGATCTTAAAAAGATAACGATTAGTGCGAATGATATGTCGAGGGCAGAAGATGCAAGTGGAAATCAACTTCCTGCAAACGCTCAGTTAAACACCTTACCTACGACATTGACCCATTTGACTATGAATGGTGTGTTTTCGGATAACACTACAATTGATTTAACAGACTATGAAGATTTAAGCTTTTTACAGTTTCAAACTTATTATAGTAGAAACGCACAAAGACGCATGACAGGCGGAACTATATCTCCTAAAACATTTATAGATTCTGCTAATCCTAAAGTAAAGGGTATTGGTCAGTATAGAATATATCATCAGCCCTATAGTCAGTTGGACGCCGGAGTATGCGCTAGTCCAAATTTAACATATCTATATTTCCCGTGGTGTGGAATTACTACTGCTGAAAATAGATCAGGTGGCACTCAACCAATCTCTATTGCAAGTCCTAGCATAGGCGAGTTTATATCATACGGCAATGCCCATAACGTAGTGAATATGAGTTCTAAGACCGTACTGTCTAATTACATTCAGGCTTATTCTAGACCAGATAGCAGTAAGCCCAGAAATCTAGCTGGACAATTTACTGGGTGTACAGCACTAGACCAATTATATTTTTATGCCTCTAGTACAATACAAGCAGACATTCAAACTGCATTTGCAAACCAGTCTCTAAGTTCTTTACGAGTTTTAGACCTAAGGTGGACTTCAGTGTCAGGTGAACTCAGAGATAACAGTTTCGCCGGCGCCGATGCGCTTCAACATATTCGCTTTGCTGGTTCAGGTCATAGCGGATCAGACTTCTACGGCACAGCAGATTCTCAATCCAATGGTAATAATGGAGAAGTCTTTGCTAATATGTCAAGTCTTCAGTGGCTCTATGTTTATAATAACGGAAACATTTCAGGAGATTTGCCAGACTTCTCAAGCTGTACGAATATGCGTGGAATATATATTCGAAACACTAATACCAGCGGCAATTTGCCCAACTTAGTTTCGAATCAAAACTTATACTATCTCAGACTTGATAGTAACGCAATGACTGGCACTGTTCCTACTTGGTCAACTAACGCATTGAGATATGTGTTTTGCTATAACAATCAGCTTAGTGGATCTTTACCTTCATTGAATACTCCGTATTTGTATTACCTGTATCTTCAGAATAATAACTTAAGCGGCAATCTACCTAGTATGAGTGGAGCGGTAAGACTTCAGAGATTATATCTCAATAGTAATTCTATAAATGGATACACTACAGAGGCTCTTAAGTATAATACTAGCTTGAGCATTATAGATTTAAGTAACAACCAATTGCCTGCATCTGTAGGCGCCCCGCTAATTAACGATTTATTTGATAACTATTCGGGTAATCCTCGAAGCGGAGTTAGCGTAAACTTACTTGGTAACAACGGTCTGAGTAGAACAAACATTGTTAACGATGGAACAGAAGGTGAGAATAGCACAGCAAACAAGCTTGCATTCCTTGAACGCTTCTGGACTATTCTACTGGATTAAGGAAGAGATATGGCTCAGGGATTTGTAAGAGACTTAAACTTAATAGAGAGTGATACTGGTACTCTCGATAGAGGTATTCTTGATAACTTAGGTGGACCAAACATTACCACAGACTTACTCCTGTTTGACGGTAATACAAAATTTATATCTAAGATACAGTCTGCACATTACTCATATGATTCAAGTGCAGATGTGATCACTGTTTCTGGAGAGGGTAAAGTTGCTTTCTCTGACGGCACAAAGATATCATTTGAAGATGCTCCCACAGAATTCATTTATGAAGTTCATTCTTCAAACGGAATCGATAAATTTAGAATTCGAAACTCGCTCGGACAAGTAGTAGCTCCAGTCGGAGACTTGAGACGTAACGATACAGTCACAGCAGAAAACTTATCCAACTTAAGCGTAAAAAGACTTGAGACTAACCCATCAGCTTCCACTGGAGTTAGTGATGATGATGGAGCTTCGGATCTATTTAACCAATATTCTTCTGCTTCACAAATAGACTATATCAACTCTCAGCTTGCATTATATTATTATAAAAGAGAAAGAGTACCTCTTACGTTTGAAGATAGCACGTTTGATCAAAGAGTAAGCTTCAGAGGCTCTGTGATGATTGTTGATAACGATGCGACAGTTAGTACACAGCCTACCTCATCAACTCCGGGACTGTTTATTGTAGATGCTTCAAATCCTGGTGCAGGTGCTACCAGAGCGTTTAGTGATGCATCAAACCCATGGGATGATTCAGTAAGTGGAGTTCTGTCCACAACCGAAGCAAATAGTCAACCTAACACCTTGAAGCTAAATCCATCAAGTGGAAATCCTCCAAACTTTCAAGTTCCTGGAAATCTCTTAGTCGCAGAAACTAATACGTTAGCATCTTACAACTTTAAACTACCCATCATAATTAACGGCGAAACTTTCTTTTTATTACTTAAGTCTTAAGCTAGTAAAGCTTTATAAGTCGTACCGTTATGTACTATAGGAAAATAGTGTGTGGCGTTAGTTGGAGGCGTAATTGCTTGAACATTACCTGAAGGCGTATGCATCTTTAAACTATTAAACGTTAATCCCACTACAAGTAAATCCGCATTAGATGAAGGAGTTCTTAGACCAACGTCTGTGCCCTCAAATGGTGGAGCAGTGTTTAAAGGAATAACACAGAATTCTTTATTATCACTTCCTGGATTATTTCCCGATTTTATAAAGATTACTGTTCTTGCCGCTGGTAATTCAGCCGTAAGATTTGCACTTAAAGTTACAGTGTTTCCATTGATAGATTGTACTGTAGTAGAGTTTGTTCCTGGTATGGCTCCAGCAAATTGTACGTAATCGTTTACAGAAATGCCTGATGTTGTGGTCAATGTTATTTGATTTTGATTGTTAGCCGCAGTAGAAGCAACTTCTCTACCATAAACTCCGTCACACTGAAGATAAGATGACTTATCATCTAGTCCTCTAGATGCATAGACTGCACCAATCTGAATATTTGCATTGAATAAGGATCCTCCGTTACTCAAATGATCTGCAATAGTAACGTTTCTAGGAGAACTTCCAGATGCATCGAATATTCTTTTAACTTGTAGTCCATCAGTTCCGTCTGCTTTAATCGTCATTAACAGTTGATCTGTAAATACCTTAGTTGCAGGATTAATATTATATGGAGGTAATGAGTAGAGCGAACCTTGAGTGCCACCAGCAGAATCAAGTCTGAATAGTCCTATAAGTCCAATATTCTTAAATACGATTGCATCTTCTGTATCTCCAATGCTTAGTCCTGCATCAGTAAGCAGAGTGTCTTTAACGTAAGCGAAATAATTATTATCTTCATCAACCCCGCTAATCTCTAATAATTGAAAAGCATATGTGTTATTATTTGACTTCTGAAATACTACCCAATCGCCGACAGAGCATCCTGACCAGCTAGATGCAGATATTTTACCAAAACCATCTTGTACTGTAATCGTTTTTGGTGTTACGGTAGTATTGCTACCAGATATTCCCACAACCTTATCGCTCAAAAATTCTGGAGGATCTACAACTAAAGATATTGTGTCAAGTACAGTTAACTTGGCTGTAGAAGTCTGATTTAAAGCACTTCCCTTATTATCTTCAAAATACTTGTACGTGTATGGACCAAATACCTGACTTCTGTTAAAGGTTTTATAATAGTCAGAGTATGGCGCTCTTTCACTATTATCATTAATTTGTGTAATAGCACCAGATGTTAAAGTAAAAGTATGAGCATAACCTCCATTTGCACTCCAGTTAACTCCTGATTGATTATTTATATATAATTCACTTGTGCCTGGTGAAGAGCCTGATGTATAAT
>Ga0098055_1001189_pt1 | contig 14305 bp, 32 predicted proteins | sample 17_taG_FD_75107 | JGI IMG/M metagenome (GOLD analysis project Ga0098055, IMG submission 75107) | Marine viral communities from the Subarctic Pacific Ocean - 17_ETSP_OMZ_AT15314 metaG | ecosystem: Environmental > Aquatic > Marine > Oceanic | place: Pacific Ocean | collected 2015-01-18 | reverse complement strand
TAAACAACAGCTTTACCACCAGAACGAGCCATAGATAATTCTATGTGATACATTACAATATTGTAAAGCATTTGCACGTTTTTAAGTAAATCAACCATAGAAACAGAACTACCTGTAGTATGATTTCTTACAACTCCAACATAACTTAGATTAGCTGCGCTAGGATCGTCTACAGAACGTATTTGATTAGGAACTCGTTGACAGTTAACCATAATCGAACCGCCAATCTTTGTAGCCTGCCAAATATCGTCAACAACAACTTTACGAACTTTTTCGCCTTTACGTTTTCTGTACCTATCAGAAACCATTTTTCTAAACGGTTTATTATCGTCATGCTTATTAGGGCTTATTTTGTATTGTATCTTTCTTAAAGATCTCCATTCTGCATGAACTACTTTAACTCTTAACTCTCCAGCATCACCATTCATGTACCAATTTCTGTACTCTGTTCTTAATTCTGATTGGTTTTGCTTAGATATACTTTCTATTAATTCAATTTGCTTATCCTCTAGTTGCTCACCAAACTCATCTATTATATCGTTAGGAGACAACCATCTTTCCTCGCTAATCCAGTTAGCTTCACCTAAATCGTCAGTCTCATTAGATAAGTCGTAAGTTAAAGACCTTGGGTCTACTCGTCTTACTTGAGGATCTCCATCTTTTATTTCTACCCTGTAACATTCTTTACCAGTAATTAATAAATCTCTAAACCCTTCTTTAAATTTATTTTTTAATTTGTATTTATTAATTAAAAACTCTAAACCATCTTGAACAGATTCTTCTATAGACTCTCTATAGTTGTATCTCATAAAAGTATCTATATCGTCTGGTAGTTGCATTTCTTGACCTTCAGACTCCATTTCAACTCCAACTTCTTTGAGCTCACCTTTAATTTCTTCAAGAAGCTTATTCATTACCATAGTAACTTTTTGATCTTCTTTTCTATTAATTGCTTCTTGATTAATGGTAACTACCTTAGAATCAAGAGGTCTATGTAAATCTTCACCTAATAGTAAATCTATTTTAGGTTGAACTATAGGGTAATTAACTAGTCTTGCTGGATAATTATATCCATACTGCTCTGTAAGATACTTGTAATCGTCACGGTTAAAGTCACCATTGTATATATCGTAATTTCTTATGTCTTTTATTCTGTACCTATTTTCAGGGCTGTCTACATGATCTGTTTGATTTACAATAGCATCAAGCATTTGCTCGCACCACTTCTTGTCTTTCTTAGAATCAGGTATTAATTGACTAGGGTAATTTTTCATTATCTTAAATGTTTAATAGGCAATCCATTACTATCATACTTATAATATACAAATCCGCTATCTTTAATAGCTTCAGTTTCTTTATTCTTAACTTCAATTGCAAAGTTATCATTTTCGTGGATAAGACACAAGCCAAACGCAACAGCTCTATCGGTATTTCTTGAACCCCAGTCACACAGCTCATCTAACAGGTCTATAAACCATATTTCATCACCTCTTTCTTTTATATAGTCATACATTAATGATTCCATATAACCTTTAACTTGCTTATTCATGTGAACACCATAGTTATTTCTAGTCTTAGTTCCAGGCGAGTGAGCTGACCTAGGTTTAGTTTTTAAATAACGTTGTGCTTTGTTTCTTAAAAAATAATCTAATATACCAATCTTTGTATATTCAACTAGCATTTGAGCATTATAATATACAGCTAATTTTAAGCATCCTTCAAAAAACTGCTCTGCTGTTTCAGGCCTGTCTGTATATTCTGCTATTGGCAACCTGTAAGGCTGATTAGTATCAGCTATACGTCTAAATATCATAGCACAACCCAAAGAAGGTGCTGCTCCAGCTTGATCTTGATCGTATGAATCAATACCACCTATGTCTAATCCAGCCATGTGAGTCTGCGGTTCATGCAATATCTTGTAAGGACCATGAGGATGAGGCGTAAACTTAACATTATCAGTCAAACCATCTTCATCTATAACCCAGTCTATATAGCCAGTAGTTATATGTTGCTCAGGATCAGCTAGTTCCTGCACTCTACCTCTTTGCTGATTAAGTAGTGCTATGTCAAATCTAGACCCTTTTGTTTTTAAGAATGCTTCTTGAACTGTAAGAGGGTAGTTTTGTAAGTGCAAGTTGTATGCCTTACTATCCCCACCACCTTCTAATATTTTTGTTCTTTCTCCTTCTATGTATTCGTAAGCTTTTTGCTCGTCATCAACACCAGTCTTAGGGCTAAAGAATCCGTGTAAAGCTCTTGAGGCAGGAATAAACATAGGAATAAGATTAAATGCATCAGCATTATAATACATATCCATAAAATCAGCAGAAGCTGCGTCTATATCACCCCCAGTACCACCAATAACAGGTACACCGTATTGCATAGCTCCATCCATAAAGCAAGCCTTTGATGACATATATGCATTCTTAAGTCTTTTAAACTCCCCTGCTTCTTCAAATATCATTATAGACAAACGCTCTCCTTTATATACTTCTGGATCATCCATTGTTCTACAATGTATAACTGACTGATAACCACCTATTTCCCATCTACCCTCAGCGTTCTTCTGTCTATAGCCAGCCCTTAACACGTCTTTAGTGTCTTTTAACCAACCGTGTCTAAAGTTAGGATGCTGATTCATCAGCCCTTTTTTTGTTTTCTCAAAAAATGAGTTAGCTGTAACACCAAGTCCAGCCGCAATTCCGACTTCGGAATGCGGAAAGAATGTAAATTCATGACCTACTAAACCAGAGTTCATATAACTAAACCCCTTATCCCTAGCCTTAATTACAATCATACCCTTACCTTCTTTACGACAGGTATCAAATAGCATAAAGTACTCCTTATCCATATCTCTATACCAAGGGTATATAAGAGACTTACGATTACCATCAGTACCATCGTTACCAAGAATCATATAGTAATTAAGATACCAATAGTAGTTACCAGGAATCCATTCTCCACCAGGAGGTTTATAACCGTTAATACACCTGTGCATCTCTTCTTCCCAATAGTCTTGATACGCAAGGCTACTTACATCTAGGTTGGGATGTCCGTTATTAGGTATAGGTCTATAATGTTGTACGTTAAATTTCTTAGGCATCCTTTAATCTTACAGCTCGATCCTCTAAAAAGCTAAGAGTCTGTTCACCACTAATTGTTTTTCTTTCTCCTCTACGCTCAATAGCTTCTAGTAAAACAGTTCTTGTTCCTAGTAGCTTTTCTATACCAATCATAACCTTCTGTAGCTCTTCTGCGGTTTCTTGATCTAAGTGCCAGTTATTAATTAATGTAGTATACTGGTCTATCTTTTTGTTAAATGCTTCTAACTGATCGTCAAGAGGATCTCTTTGTAGCTTGCGATACTTCTCTATACCTGCCTGCACTAAGGGATGTTTAGTGTCAGCCCAGTTGGGCTTCCCAAATATGTCGGAAGCAATCTGCCTGTACCTATCCTTTTCATTTAAGTACCTGTAAGGTGAATCGTAGTCTTGACTCAAAGCTATAAACTTCATAGCCTTCTGCCCTAACTTCTTTTCTTTTAAGATCTTTTGAAACTCTGGAACAGCAAGCACACCATTATCTTCGTCAGTAATGTCGCCACCCTTTTTGCTTATCTTTAGTAAATACATTAAGCCTTCTTTAAAATATACTTAAGCAAGTAACTTCTATCAAGCCCTAAATCAGTGGCATCTAAAGGAACTTCTACCTCATCGTAGTCGTTAGTCTCCTCGTTATAGTAAATATAATTAAGACTATCAGGCTCATGATTGCAAATACTAATAGATCTATCAACTATAATATAGTCATTGTCTATAAGCCAAGCATCAATAGTTCCGTCTATACATACATCTGGATCAAAATCCGAAAAGAAAAATGTAAAATATTCTAAAGACAATTCACCTTTGTCATCAACCATTATATCTCCATAAGGAGTCTCTTTATATACCTGCAATGTCATACGTGTTTATTTCTTACTCTTTCTTTTCTTTGGAACGCAATTAGGAACAGTCTTATTGCCCTTCTTTTTAGTTCCTACCATCTTGTAGTCCTTCCAACAAGCCTTCTTTTTTGTAGCCATTAGTATTTCTTTTTAGGTTTAGTCTTAGGCTTCGGCTTTGTTTTAACTTTTGAGTATCCCATTAGTATCCAAATTTAGGGTTAGTACGTGCTTTCTTTTTCTTCATGCAAGCCTTACACTTACAACCTGATTTACATTTTGCCATTGTATATTATTTATGTATTAAGCAAATATATAAAATTTTTTTTATTTGTGAGAGTGTGATGCCTTATGCTGTACACCCCGTGTACTTCCCAAAACTTTAGGCTCCGCCACCCAATAATCACAGTATTAATCTTAAATCATATTGTTATGAAAATCACTATCAACCCAGAAGTAAAAGCAGGACTTAACCTATTAAAGAACGTAACAGTTCATACTGCAGCGCAGGCTAAGTACACAGTACAACGTAAACCATTACACAAGGTAATCTCTGCTAAATGCAGAAGCGTTGAGTGGGAAGCAGCAAGTAAAACAGCTAAAACTACAGCTAAAGTAACAGCATCGTGTGCTGCTATGCTAGTTGGTGGGCTATTCGCAGCTATCATTGCGGACTAGTCACACACTCTCACACACACATTACACACTAAAAACAAAACATTTAAATCACATAACTACTATCTACTACTTACTGACTAGAGTACGGTGCGGAAAAGAGATGTATCTCATTCTACCCGTTGTAAACAGTAATATGTATTTAGTAGTTTATTATAACATTCATGGCTTGCCGAACTATTGAATGTTAAACTAAAAGGCGAAAAGGAGGATACTACTATGTATAATGAAATCAAAAAATCATTACAAGATGCACAAGATCAGTTAGAAGACTGGAAAGCTACACAACCTGAAGACGGATATACACAAGAGTATATCAATGGTCGTATAAACGGATGTAAAATTACTATTCTTATGTTAAAAAGATTAGTATTTAAATCTTTATCTTTTCAACAAGATATTTTTAACGACTAATCACAATCCCTTGGAACAAGTGTTTGTAACACTCTTCGCGGAGTGCAAGGGAACTAACTAAATCAATTTATTATGGACAATCCAAATGCTTTGGATATTTTATATCCTGTCGATCATGCTTTCAATCCAACTAACTTGGAAGCTAAAACTAAAAACCACGTTGATGATTACACATATATATCATCAGAACAGTGGGAAGAAATGTTGGTGCTAGGTATAGATGACCCAAAAAGGTTATAGGCTGCCTTCCACGACTTTAAATTCTGAGTTGCTCACTGTGAATTAATCACTACGATTAGTATACAGCTGGGCAGCCAAGAAAGTCGTAAAGAACAACTGTGCTATGTCGTATGGAGCAAAATGCCTGGTCCAAACATATCACTATGCAAGTCGTCAACAAACCGTTGGAGGACAAATATAAATCATTCAGTTGAATTACGCAAAGAATTTGCGGCACGACTTTTTTTAACCACGCTCTTTAGGGAGTAAGCTGACCTCGGGATCGGCAAGAGCGGTATAACAAAAACCCTTTACATTATGGCGAAAGCTAGAACTTACCTCGTTCATCTTCGTACTGACGGAGACGGTGGAAATGGCTGTGATACAGTCACTTTCAAATTTGGTACTTACGCTCAGGCTAAGTATCACATGGATGTTATGGCTGTTACAGGCGATAATATCTGGAGCTTGTACATCGAGCACCCTTGTGGTAAGCTCGAGGAGGACAAGAGCGGTTACACTAGGTGTGCCGCTAATGACTGGCAGGTAGAAAACGCTAGGATGCACGGAGAAGATTAACTCTTCGTGTGCCCTTTCTTAATTATAAACTTTAAAAATAAAAAACTATGATACTAGAACTAATCGCATTTATAATAGTGTTTGCAGCGTCTACACTATTACTATTAATCTTCTTTACTATAGGAGATTACATTAAAGCAAAACAAAACAACAAGGAAGTTATTACAAGAACTCCTCTTAACAGTACAATCGATGAATTGTATAAACAAACAAAAAAAAGATAATCCTATGAACGCAGGAAAACTACACGAAAAAATACAGGAATTATCATTCCCTGTAAAACTAGATGTTGAAATATATGTCAACACAGAAATTCTTAACGAGGAAATTATCCTTGAAAATTACGATGACTATCTTGACTATGTTGAAGAAATGTCTAGTAATATTCTATTTAAGAATTATCATTACGACTTTCATATAAAAACAAATCAATTAACTATAAACTAAAAGCCATGATTAACAAAACAAAAACTTACCAAGACGGAATTGTAACATCAATTGGGTATCAAAAAATTACTAGCGATAGACTAAGGTCAGACATTAAACAACTATACAATGTTCATGACGATCTAAAAATTAGAATATCTCACATACACGAACAAGATAAATATCCTCATAGAGTATTATGTGATATAGAAATAGTTATAAATCTGGAAACAAAAGACAGATTTGGTGAAGTAACACACATTGACAATGTTTGCTTAATCACAATAGAAGAAATACTTGACGAAGTACAATTAAACAATAACCATAAAACCAAAAACTAATGCACAACTTAAAACTGACCTACAAAGGTCACCAAATGTCTTGCTTAACAAGCGAAGACTTATTCTTAGAAAGCGTTACACTTTTAATGAAAGCTGCAATGCTTACAGATACTCAAAAATCAGAAAATCCTGAAGTAATGCAACTTGTTATTAAAGAAGGATATTTAGAGTATCATCTTAAATTTCCTAACGGATTCTTTATGTATATAGAATACAAAGGAGATATGAACGCTACAACATTAACTAAACAAATATATGAATTATGAAAAAGAGAAAAAGAATTAAAATGTTACCGATTAGATCGAGTAACGTTAAAAAGAAAACCTTTATTAAAAGCCACACTCAATTATATATTGAGAATGGTAAAAAGGAAATTCGTAACTGGTACAATTCTTTAAGTGTAGACGATAAAATCTCACACGATATTAACACTAACCTAAACAACTAAACTATGAAAAACTCAAATGTATTTGAAAACTTGACAGCTGAAGAAACTAATTTAATAGCTGAATACGTAGAACAAAAAGCTGAAGAAAAATTAGCTACAAAAACAAAGTACACAATTCACCATTGTATGCGTGATGTGTTAAAAACAGTTACTGTAACATCAACTGCTGTCTTAACTTTGTGTTGCTTTCTGGTAAAATCACCAGAATAAATAACTAACCTGTAGGCCTTGAGGCTGTAAGGTGACTCGTTGTCACCTACAGGTACTATTAACTAAACTTAAATTATTATGAAACCTAACAACAATTTTAACATAAGAAAGGGAATAAATGATGACAACTTAATGATAGCTGATTTTATTGGATTTAAACCATGCTTTGTTGCTGATTCAAATGGTAATAAAATCTATGTTGGAGCAGAAACTCCATTTGGATTGAAATATCCAGACTGTTATCCTGAAACAGATTATTTAATTTCTGTACAGGATTTAAAATTTAACACATCTTGGGATTGGCTTATGCTTGTAATACAAGAATGTAATAGTTTGGATTTAGATCCTAGAGATAAATACATACCATCTTTTGATAAAATTATATTACCAAGTATGGATACTTGGGATATAAATGAAGTATACAAAGCAGTAATAAAATTTATTGAAGAATATTATATCGATAATTTTAATTACTACAGACTCCATTATTAAACTAAATAACTAATGTCTTACAGGTTTAAATAAAAGACGTAAACTAATCCTGATTATGCTTATGGCAACAATTAAATTAAACAACTGGAAAGACAATTACAACAACAAAAGAACTGTTGTAGAAATGAAAGCAAAAAATGGTAAACGTGTTGTAGTGTTTACTAACAAGTGGGCTAAAGTTCCTGTTAGCATATACAACCTTGGAGCTAACGCTTTTAGAGGTTGGATGAAAAAGCAAGGAAACTTAAAACTTGTTAAAGTTTATGAAAACGATGAAGTAATGAACTTTAGTTTAGTAACAAAATCATACTATAACAAATACAACAAACTATAACTATGACTAAAGAAGAATTTTATGACAGCTTAGAAGAAGCAAGACGACCAAAAATTGGCATAGATCCTAACGACTTACCAGAGGGTATATATCAATACGCAAAGAGCTTGTGCGAGTCTGAATTGGCAGGAGATTGTTTCCTTACAATATTACCTCTTACACCTGAAGGTGAAGAAGAAAGACTAGAAGAAATAAAATGGCTAGACTTTGGACACATAGATTATAACTTTTATTACAAAGAAGAAATGTTTAACCTAATGATTATTTATCATGACTAGAAACAAAATGTTAAGTGAAATAACAAGGATAGAAGCAGGATCCTACAGAAATGTAGGTCGCAATATGCTTGGTTATTACACAAAAGAACCTATAGGTTATCGGCATAACTTAAAGGCTATTTATAGCAAATTAAGTGATGAAGAATTAAACGCCTTATACAACATAAAAGTAATAGGCTTTAACAAATTATTAAAACTAAAAACTAAACTATGAAAAATCAAACAGATTACATTACACCTATTAAAGGTCAATTAGACGAAAACATGCATTTGCATTGCTCTGTCTTTACAACAATAGGTAGTCAAATAGAGACACCAAGATATTACAACTACGGTGGCTATGACGAAGAAACTAAAAAAATAAAAATAAAAAGCACTCAAACAGATAGATTATTCTTTTGGGTAGACATTAGTGAACAATCAGAAGAATATATTGGTGATTTTATGTATACAATAGATATTGTTGATGATTTCTGGGCTCAATTCAAAGAATACAGAACAAACTTTTTAAAAGAAAATTATCCAACTATAAACAGAAACTAATTATGGAAATGACAAACGCAGATTATTTTTACGAAAACGAAAGAAAAAAGGCAGAAGAAATAAGAATAAAAGAAAGAAATTACGAAAAAGCACTTAAAGAACCAGAACAACATTATGTTGCAAGAGATCTTTTAGATGTCAAAGAACAAATAGGTAAACTAATAGATGAACAATTAGAAAATATCATAGATCAATCTAATTATATTGTAAAGAAAAATCTTGGCTTAATTAGATATAAAGCATCTAATAGACATGGTCATTTTAATTACACTAAACCAGAGCCGATGACTTATGATGAAGCAGTAAAGTTTTATCATAAATGGAAGGGTACAGCAGATTTTGTTATAAAACCAATAAACGATGAAAGAGGAGTTGAAGGACCTTTATATGCTGATGGTAATACTTATCATGGATATATTAATAGAATAGATCCTGAAAAAGAAATAGCATGCCCTAAACATTATCCACGTAAAACCGTAGAACAATTAAAAAAACAATTAACTAAAACTAAATAACTATGACAGAATTACAAGAATTTAAAGAAGCACAAATTAAAGCTCTTCAGAGCAAAGTTGAAGAACTTGAAGCAGAACTTAAACTAGAAAACGAAAACAAACGCAGGATTGTTACAGACTTGCAAATGGACATTGACGAATTAGTAAATGTAATTAAAGGGCTTGACCCTACAAATCCAATCTTACAACATCTTACATTATGAAAAAAGAATTATTACAAAGAATTGATGATTTACAAACAACAACAATTGTTAATAATACATGCATAGATAAAAGATTTACACGATTAGAGGAAACTCTTCAAAATACAATTAAACAATTTTTTGACAACCAAGCTTTAAAATCTTCTATGAATGACCTTCTTGAAGGGAATGAATATAGAGGCAAAATTATTAAAGACTTAGAAGCAGAAATTATAGATCTTGAATCTAGAAAATATGAATTTGTATTGTTGTGCAAAACAATAAATGATAAAACCGTAAATAGAAAAGAGTTAATTGCTTATGCAAACTCATATCTTCAAGATTTAGAACTATGATAGATCCAACAGAAATTAAAGACGTGCCCTGCAGTTGCTGTGGCACATTTGTATCGGAAGACGATTTACAAAATACAGACCACGATTGGGGTGTATGTTATAAATGCGAAAAAGAACTAGAGAAATTATGACAATTAAGGAATACGATAACTTTATCAAGCAGATGAACGAGCTGCGTAGAGAAATAGTATCTATTGTAGATATGTATCAACAAATCACAGGAGAGTATGTTGATCCTAATGATGTGTGCTTATTAGACATGATAGATAAATTAAAAACTAAATTTAAAAAGATAGCATGAAAGATAATAAACTTATAGCAGAATTTATGGGTTACCCTACATGTGCTGATTATTGGAAGAAAGATGAAAGGTACCAAGAAGAAGATTACAAAGACTATTATTATGTTCATGGTCAATATGATCAATGTTATGGTAGCAGTAATTTTCATGTTAATGATATGAAATTTAATTTATCTTGGGATTGGCTTATGCCAGTAATTGAAAAGATACAAGACATATTTGTTGACGATCCTGAATTAGATTATCAACTTTATGATGACATTAGACTTAATGTACCGTATTTAGACGATACATATAATGCAGTATTATACGCTATTAAACAATATAATAACCAAAACAACTAGAAACTATGAAGAAAACAGTAAAGAATTTATTTAGCAGTCAAGCACAAGACGTAAAACAACTTCGTGATTTTATGTTTGCCAAAGACTACTGGAAGAGCGTGGATAAACATTCAAACTCTGTGGAAAACGCTATTAACAATAGCTTGGATATTGGCAGAAAGTCTGTCAAGACTGTAGCAGTATTAGCAACATCTGTTGGTATACTAGTTGGAGGACTAATAGGAACTATATTCGAATAACTATGACAGTAGACATGGGAATTGCACTAGCATCTTTAGTAGGCGTATTAATATGGTATTACGCAAACAAAGAAAGCATAGAAGATTATTATGATTAGACAGGTAAAAAGAAAATCCATGATCATAAGGCCAAGTGGTAGGTCAACAGACTTTATCACTCCGTCTTTTGGTCATGGTTGTTTATATAACTGTTCTTATTGTTATATGAAGCGTAATAAAGTAAAAGGCTTAGACATTGCAAACAATCATCGTGAAATACTTGAACAAGTATTAACACACAGTAGATTTGCAAACCCTAACAAGCCTAACCAAACACATCCTGTATACACCACTTACGATATATCATGCAACGAAGACTTTGCTCTTCATGCTAAATATCACAAATGGAAAGAAATCTTTCAGTTTTTTGTAGAACAAAATAACCTTATGGGTTCGTTTGCTACAAAATATGTGAATCCAGATTTACTAACGTTTGATCCTAAAGGTAAAATCAGAATACGATTTAGCTTAATGCCTCAGAATCAAGCAGATATACACGAGCCTAACACGTCTAAAATAATTGATAGAATAAAAGCTATCAATGCGTTTATAGACGGAGGCTATGATGTGCATGTAAACTTTAGTCCTGTTATATTATATAAAGACTGGGAAAAAGATTACAAACTACTCTTCGAAATGCTTAACGATTACGTAGATTACAAAAACCAAGTGTATGCCGAGGTTATATTCCTAACTCACAACGAGGGCAGACACAAACACAATCTAAACGATAATCCTGAAGCAGAACGACAACTGTGGGTTCCACACCTACAGGAAGATAAAACGTCACAGTATGGCGGTGCTAACGTAAGGTATGAGCGACATCTTAAATCTAAATACATTAAGAAGTTTAAAGAGTTGCATAACTCTATTATACCATGGAATAAAATCAGATACATATTCTAATGAAAACAATTATTCACGTTAATCAACACGTAATTAAGTCTAACGCAAAGAAAGGAGAGGTAAATCCTGTCCTTACTTGCAAGACTTACAAAACAAACGAATACGCACACCAAGCTATTGTCTATGGACAAGACGGTTTAGAAGCTGCTAGAATAATCTACAGCCCAGACAAACCATTATCTTGTGGTGCTAAAGTTTGGATTGAAACACAAAACAAAGTAGAAACCATTAAAACTGTCACAAATGAAACAAATTAGTATAACTGTTTGGTTAAAACGAGAAATAGTGTTAGATTGGCCACACTATTGTCAAAATCCAGGTAAAATATTTGGAATTTGCACTAGAGAACCAGGAGATATAGATTATATGCAAGTAAACATTTCCTATGAAATGTACAAAGCTATAACAGTAGGATCTCCATTAACAAATGAATATGGCAAAGAGTGAAAGTTCAAGAATAACACTGAAACGATCTGATAAAAGACCAAACAAACCTGTTGGATCTTTTTACGATAGTGTACATAACAATTATATACACACTACAGATAAGAAAGGATTTGTAAATATAGACACACATGTCTTAATGTTTGGTAGGCCAGCTAATAAAATAGCCTCCTATTCTATATATACAGATCCTGTAACTCAAGCCTTAAAAGAAATTGGTTTATGAAAGAAAGAAAGACTATCTGGCTTTGCAAATACAAGATTAAAGTTTGGAAAGAAGTTTTCTCTAATAAAACTAAATCTGTTAAATTGTCTCACTTATCAAAAGAGTACAATGAAGAAGGATTGCTAAAAGGCAACTGCCTTAATGATTTAAAAAGCTCCGCTATAAATGAATATGCATATAATAAATTAAGAACTAAATATGCTGGTAAATATTCTTCTAAAGTAGAGATTACAGAAATAACCAAAAGGCTTTCGTCTCATGGCCTAACTCAATATGAGATATAACCAAAAATCAACAAACAACACGCTTATGAAAAATGAAAAATTATTCGGAATCGGTTTAGACTTTGAAGTATCTAAAAGACCTTTATTTAGACTAGACGAAACAACTTATCTAAACGATGACAATAGCTTTACTCAAGCTAAAGAACACGTAGAAACTCCGTGGTTTGCAACAGTTAATGATGCAACAGACGAGAGTTTAGGAGTGGTAGGTAATAATTATCACGTTACTCAAAATGCTGATATTATGAATGTCTTGCACGAAGTAGCTAAAGACAATAATTACACTATATCACATAGTGGCCCTATCAACGGTGGTCGTCAATGCTTTGCACAGCTTAAGCTGGAGGATAAAATGCATGTAGCTAATGACGAAATAATTAAGTATGTCTTTGCTACGTGGGGACACGATGGTAAGCATGGTGTTCGCATAGGATATGGTAATCAAGTAGTTAGCTGTGCTAATCAGTTTTACCAATTCCACAATAGTGCACAGCACAAGCTAAGACACAATAGTACAATCGAAGAGCAGTTACGTGCAATACCTCAAATCATGAATAGTTATAAAGATGAAGAGCAAGATATGTACAAGAAATTCCAAGAATGGTCTGAAGTAGAAATATTTACTGACAGAAAATTAATGGATTTTAGAACTAATCTTTGGAAAGATCTTATGAATATAGATCGTTCTATGTCGCACAGCGAAATGATGAAAGAGTATTCTGTTAGAAAGATAAATGCAGCAATGGATTTACAACAATCTATTAACACAGAAATGCAAGTTCACGGTCAAACCTTATGGGGTTTATTCAATGGTGTAACACACTTTGTAAACCACAAGAAATCAGTGCCTAACAGAGCATTTGGTAGAGACGAATCGCTTATGGTAGGCGGTGGTGCTAGAATGTCTAACAAGGCGTTCAAAATGATAGATGCTTTTGCAACTACAATATAATTACTAACAACTTTATTAACAATAAGGGGAGCTTCGGCTCCCTTTTTTAACCTTTAAACAAACCAATATGAGTAACGTAATAACAACTAGAATAGCAGAGTACGATGTTCAAGAATTTATAGAGTTTGAAATCAAAGACTATTTAAATAATATACCTGAATTTTTAGAAAGGTATGAGTTTTATATTCTTGAAGATCTAAGACAGGTAGGAAGCTTAAAGCCAAGCGAAGTTACAGAATCTATTATAGAAGATGCAGTTTGGCAAGATGAGAATCTTGGTGGAGACGCTTATGAACAGTTTGAATATGATATGTTGTATTTTGATAAATACTCAGGAGAAACCTTTTCTATTGTCGGAACCAATATGGGCTGGCAAAATAGAACAGGACAAAAAGATGTAGAAATAACACACGGTATGGATTTATTTGAAGCCATAAGAGTTAACTCTGATCTTACATTTAGAATTTGGAAAGACTCTGATGACGAGCCTGGCGTTTACCACGCAAGCATGTCACATCACGACTCACCTACAGGAGAATCTTACGAAATACAAATCAAACAATAATTAACATGATAGGAAAAATGCTTAAACCAAAAAACAAAATTGTAATACTTGAC
>Ga0098055_1001188_pt1 | contig 14305 bp, 12 predicted proteins | sample 17_taG_FD_75107 | JGI IMG/M metagenome (GOLD analysis project Ga0098055, IMG submission 75107) | Marine viral communities from the Subarctic Pacific Ocean - 17_ETSP_OMZ_AT15314 metaG | ecosystem: Environmental > Aquatic > Marine > Oceanic | place: Pacific Ocean | collected 2015-01-18 | reverse complement strand
AGCATCAAAACCTTGATATGCCTTAATGGCCGTATTGTTATCGTAGAAGAATACATTATCAATGTCCCTAGTGGGAGTTGTTGCCGCTGACCATGCATGACCTCCGCTACTATTGCCAGAAAAACGACAGTCCACAAGTTCGGTGGCTTCGTTGTAAAATCTACCACCAATATCTCCATCAACAATCGTACCAATCATTCGGAGCGGGCCACCTGCTCTGATGAACAAAGGTTTTGCTCCATGACTTGCTTCAATTTGACATCCATAGAAATTAAGTATTGCTCCCAAAGCATCATATTCATCTGCGGAGTCACCATTTGCTTTTACGCCAAAAATCAGTTTGCTTTGATTCGTACTCTGCAAAGCTAATCGGCAACCCTGTGTGGTTTCAACTGAGCCATTTGCCTCACCACCACTCAATCTGCCAAACTGAATCGCACAGTTTGTTCCGACTTGAAATGCTGATGGACTCCATTGACCTGATTCACTATTTGTCATGCCAATGGACTTGTCCACATCAGCAAGGAATGCCCCACTGATTAATTTCCACTCACGACTTACAAACTCGTAGTGTGTGCCACTTTTTCGTAATTTTGCTTGACCACCAATGGCACTATTTATGTCCTCAAGGTTACTCGACATTCTGAACTCAGAACCACTCGGAGGGGCAGATGAAAACCCACCATCTCCTACCGTTACAGTTGTTGCCGTTGCACTTTCAATGTAGCGAATTTGCCATGTTTTTGTGTCGTTAGTATCAGCTCTCCACATGAGAAATCTACCAGCATCACCAGTCGCAGGAGCATCACCACTTGCAAAATTTATCACACTTGTAGTTGATCCGCTTCCGCTAGTAAAATTCTTGTACGCACCGCTGACTTGAATCTGCTTTGCATTAAGTTCTGTAATTGTAGCACTCATGCGTAATCCTTTGTAATTGATGAGAGATTACCATCCCCATCGTATGCTATAGTTTGTGTAAGGATGGTTGAATCATCACCATACTTCACCACGACTTGTGTAAGATTTCCGTTCGTATAGGTGAAGGTTTTAGTCTCAAGTAAATCCCCACCATTAGTTGTGTACTTGGATTGCCCAGTAAGCACACCATTAGTATAGGTATTTGTGGTATATGAGTCTGCGTTACCCGTGGCTAGTGTTACAATATTATTGGACGCACCACGGACATATAACTTTGCATCTGCAGAGTTAATAGCGATTTCACCCGCCGCAAGGTCGGTAGTGTCGGGGACTGACCCCCGAACACTTGACCTCTTTGGAAGTATTTTAGCCAAACTTAGGAATAAGTTCCACCATCAACTGTTTGAGTTGCTTGGTCGAGAGCTGCGGTTGCAGAGAATCCGACAACAAATCCAGCATCAGTTGAGCCAGTTACAGAAATGTCAGCACCACTATCTCCTGCACTTACTCCGGAGTTGGTGTTGTCAATCTTGTCCCAGTCCGTACCGTTATAGACAACTGAGTCATCAACATTAACAAAGAAAGCGGCAGAATCAGCTGCACCACTTTTCTTTACATAGCCTACGGTGTCAATTTTGTAGTAGTCACCATTCTTAGGAGATACTGGAAGTTCGGTAGCAGAAGCGGCAGCTACAGTAGATGCTTGAGCGTTACCGGACTGAGTACCTTTATATGTAAAGGCAGACGTTAATGCGCCAGAAATCTTTGAGTCAACCGCAAGAGTGTCAATGAACTTGATTGCGGATGTTCCATCTCCGACAAAGAGTTCTTTGTCAAATGTGTTACAGGAGATTTCTCCGAGCGTTGTAGGTGCGGATCCACCAGTGGTGGTTTTCCGTTTAATTTTTATAGTAGCCATTGTATTGTATTGGTTAATTTTTAGTGTTGAAAGTTATTCGTAAGTTCCTCCGTCAATTTCTGTCTCAAGTGCGACAATTCTTTTGACTGCGTCAGCTATAGCTTTGCCTATTTTATAGAGTATACTGCTTGTGTCTGTCATGGAGTTATAAGTTTAAAGTTTGCACGGACATACTGATCGCCCTCTATTAGTATCGTGGTCTCCGATGCATTTATATTTGCAATGTTCTCACCCTGCCAATAATCAAAAGCGTAGCCCGTAAATGGTAATGCAGTTATGGGTTTATATGTATCTCCCGCAACAACCTGAGACCCTAAATCTAGGGCACTTCCCCCTGATCCTGCGGCGATTGTTAAGACATAACTTGGTTGTAGACCTTGCAATCCAGCCGTAAACTCAAGTACACCTTGATCATCGTATGCTTTAAATTTTGCACCAAAGTATTCCAATGCACTGGACACAGTGGTTATATACTCAGGGACGACGGAATTATCATGAACAAAAGACTCTGCGGCTTCAGAGTCTCCTATTTTATAATACTGAAGATCATTCCAGTTTGTGGCACCGTCTCCTATTTTTAATCTTTTGGTGTCCACCTCCCAGCCTGGCTCACCTTCAAGAAGAACAGTATTAAGCTCTTTCCAGTGTGCTTTCGTACCTCTGCGTATCGAAAGTCTCGCTGTTACATGTCTACTAGGCTGCGGCATTATGTTACAATAGTATTCGTGTTACAAACTTTCAAGTATTTAGATCGCTTCATATATATCTCGTACTTTTCGTTCTGCGCTACCTAAGTCTGATGCATTATTAGTGTAAGGTATCAAACTGCCATCTGTTGCAATTTCCCAAAACTGCAAAAACCTAGCTAACTGCAATACCTGGGTCTCGGAAAATTGACCTTGTTGCCCGGAACTTAAAGAATTTATCTTCAGTTGCAGTGATTCATTCTCAGTAGCTAGAGTAACAACCTTATCTTTGAGGCGTTCAAGGTTTTCCCTTGTCTCAATCCACCAATTCCTCATTTCAGGAGGCACTTCATCTTCAGCAGGGAACCTTGCTTCAATATCCCTTGTAAATGATCTTATAATTGGAGTCGTCATCCTTGGTTGTATGCCTGTGTTGTGGATCTTGTATTAACCCCACTGACCTCAAATGTTCTGCCTACAATTTTTATGGGATTATCTTTTACCAAAGGTAAAGCGCTATCAAAGAAAGTTTCCTGCCTTTCAATGTAACCGGGTTCTACTGCAATCGTTGGCGAGTACTCGTACTCAGGTAGTACGATTATTTCATCCCGCAAGTATGGAGCCTTAATATACAAAGGGATCATATTCTCATCTTTGAGATTATTAAGCTCAACATAGTCTAATTCCTTACCATCTACAACTTGCATTGTCTCAACCTGCTCAGTTCCCTGGGGTGCAGTTGTAGTGCTTATCTTTACCCGCGTAGGGGTAGTTCCGTATTTACTTGATAACTCAATAACATAGGACCTGCATTCCTTGTCAGAAAAAGAATCTCCAAAATCTATTAAGCCACTCCTTATACTTGAATGATACCCATAACCCAGCCTACTATACACTCGATAAGGCTCTCGCTCGCCGACCTTAGGAGGTCCATAGCCATACCTGCACAACACGCCCCCTAGCGCACTGTCCTCCCGATATTGTGTCCCCGGGTAAATTGCACCAGTGCTCACTTGATGTACACCCATAATAAACCAAGCTTCCTCGGGTCCTACCCTATTGTGCTTTGGTTTTCTAATGAATGAACTAGATGTGAAAGAGGCGTCAATTGTGGATAGTGTTTTATTTATATAGTCATAAGCTATGACGCCCCAATCTAGTCTTGGTCTTTGATCAATACCTCCTGATTCAGTAGCAAAATAAGGCTGATCTCCAATTTTAGTTGGGTCATCTGCATATAATTTTCTATCTGGTGATATAGAATATTTAAAATTTTCTTCTGAAAATAAAACAACATTCCTTTCGTTAACCAAATCCCCTTGTTCATTTTGGAGTATGCCCAGAGGGCAGTTTATAAAGATTTCACGAGTAATAGGATTATCTACAGCATAAACATATTCAGCAAGATCTGGCGGGACTAACTGCCAAAACGGTGGACCAATCTCAAACATACTTACAGGTTGTGGCTCTGTTGATGATCTATTGATTGAATATATTCCACTGTTACCCATGAATATATGCTGCTTTCCGTCCACATCTATGATGGTATGTCTGAAATCTGCAACCCTACCACCTGTGTACCTCGGTTCTATAGCAAAAGGAAACTCTGCGCTATTTGTTTTAGAAACAAAGAAAAATCCGGAGTCCCTATAAACTACAAGTTTATCAGCGAGTGCTTTTATTTTTAGAATTCTTGAGCCATCTTGTGCAAACTCCCTAAAAGCTGCGGGCGACCTAAGTTGCTCCGCGTAGGGCCTGAGCACGATAGAGTAATTACCAGTGCCAAGAGTATTTCCCGTATTTGGATCTATTAAGATTAGATTTGATCCGTCCTTGTCGACTAGCTGTAAGTCCCCGTACTCATCATAATAACCTGTTTCTACATAAAGGGCACTGGGGTCACTAGGATCCGTGGCATACTCATTACTTGAGCCGGTTGATGGTGTAAGAAATATTCCGCTTACAATTAAACTATTGGGATCTTCATTTACTGTTTTAACGGCATTTATAGCACCAACCATATTGACTGTATATGCTTCCTCCCCCTGGAATGTACCATTACGCAGGAATTTATACATACTAGCTTGTTTATCTATTGCATAGTTATAGTCGGGAGTAAAACTGTAGGACCCTGTTGTGGACACGGATAGCGTCCCTGGCAACCCACCAGACTCCATAACCACAGATGCCCCTACTATAACACCACTATTGAAAAGTTTTGGTTCACCCTCCGCCGAATACACAGTCCTATACTGGAACCTCTGCACTTTTACTTGCCCATATAATGGGTCTTTAAGAATATCTTTGTACGGGTCAGTTGCCTGCTGAAACCATGTGTCAAAGCCATCCGTTATAACCGTCAGGTCTGCACAGAAAAGCCTATCCTGAAACTCTCCTATTGTACCAACGGACACGACTCCATTTTCCCTCAAGGAGTACAAAGGCTCTGCGCGCTCATACTCACTTTTGTAGACAATAGGGAGGTCAACGCCATTATTTATAATTACATGATTTTGAACATCTACAATCTCCCATCTATATGCACCACCCTCAAAAGGATCCACTAAGTCACCTTGAGATGTTTGATCTATAAAACTTTCAAAGACATATATTTGCCTCCAGTAGAAATCTTCTCCTGCGCCCACCCAATACTCTTCTCCTTGTCCATTAGTTGCGTATAGAGCAGAGGAGTTTTGATAATCCTTTGCGTATGTATCGGCACTTGAAAATAACCTCCAAACATTTGGGCCCGATATAGCTATAAGCACAGGCGTTCCATCGGTGCCTGGAAATTGATGAATCGCACGGATCGGGTACTGGGAGTTTATTGCATCGAAACTATTTATATTTCCCCACATATCACTACTATTGCCTGATGGAGTAAATAGCTCCCACCCTTCCCTTCTTAGCTCACCATCCGTCTCGCGTCTGAAGTTTACCTTGTCTGTGTAATTAGCAGAAGAAGACAAGTAGTTGGACTCCTGCGTAATTGGTACATCATCCGAGGCAGAACCAATCAATGCACCCCCCTGCGCAGGGTGAATCGTAATATTTTTATATGGCTTTCGCTTAGCCATCAGATTGAGTAAAACTTAGCTTCTATTGTGGATTGAAGGTTAGATAATAAATTATTAACCTCGGTCTCAGTATAGTACCTGCCATCATGGTTATGGGAGGCTGCCGCATACGAGCCCGCCACCTGTGCCCCGATATTTGTCCTGGCATTTGACTTCTGGGTAGAGCTAAGACCTTGTGATGCAGTGTCTACTCTTACGCGATTACCGAGTGCGGTAGATGTAGTGGTCGCAAAGTTTGCATCATCTCCGAGTGCCGCCGCTAGTTCATTTAATGTGTTTAGTGTGCCAGGCGCAGAGTCAACTAAAGCAGATACCGCAGCGTCTACATCTTTGAGGTGGAAACTCCCATAATCAGTTGAGCCGTCCTCACCATTATCAACCAACCACTTGTTAGTAGTTCCGTCATAAACTACAGAAGGCTGGGTTGTGCTTAGACCTGCGTTAATAGTCAGGCCCGCATTATTGTAGGCAGATTCATCTACTTCAAAATAATCTTCGGAATCATCGTCGTCGGATGTACCAAATGTATTATCTGCCCCGTAATCTATCGAATACTTAACAGCAACAAATGTGCCCGATCCGTCATCATACTCTGCGTAAGCGTAACCATTTTCTTCGCCCCCAGAAGTACCATCTACCGTAAGGTTTTGCTGAACGATTGTTTGATTTAGTACAGTAGTATTAGTGACGGTATCGCCCTCATTAACGATAGTTGTAGATTCACCAATAACCTCTAAGCTAGTCCCATTAAATGCTACCCACTCTCCTGCAAGTCCATCATACTTAATAAAAGGAGCAGGTCCCCCTCCGCTTGATGTTGTGTCGACTTCTAACTGGTTGGGCAATTTATCTCCATCAGATAAATAGAAGTTTGGATCACGAGGAAATTGGATGCGACTACCATTCGTATGATATATCCAGGTGTACCCTCTATCTGGTGTAACCATAGTGTAGCTATATCCTGGTGTGGGCAAATAACTGTAACCATCTGGCAGGCTTCCGTTATCAACTTTCCACCTACTATGATTTATATCATATTTTATTGATGGATTTGTAGATCTGCCTACATCAACTGTTAATCCCGAGTTTTGATACGCAGAAGCACTAACCTCAAAATAATCCTCGGAGTCGTCGTCATCTCCTGTTCCGTATGTTCCATCTGCGCCATAATCTATGGAGTACTTCCCTGCGTCTTCTGTGAATGCATAACCTACCGCCGCCCCACCTGTTTGGGCATCAATTGTTAGGCTCTCCTGAATAATGGTTTGATTGAGAACATTAGTCTCATTGACCGTAGTATTATTATTTACGGTGGTACTTGACCCAACCTCAGTCACGGACTGACCATCAAATGCAACCCATGCGTTTGCTAATGGATCAAATCTTATATACGGATCTGATCCAGAAGTTGCGTCATAAATAAGCTCACTTGCCTGCTCAAAACCTCTTACGTTAGTACCGTCAAACGCCTCCCACCTGTCAAGTGTAACACTATACCTTATATAGGGATTTGTTGCAGAATTGCCAAAATCGATAAGTAGTCCAGTATTTAAAGAAGTAGAAGTTGTTAGTGACCAGTACTCCTCATCAATATCATCACCAGTACCAACTACTCCATCTCCTCCTGCGTCTATTGCGTACTTCCCGCTAGGGCTGTATGCGTAACCCGATAGTTCACCTCCGGTTGTTCCGGGTATTACTATATCGGTTTCCGTACCTCCTGTTTCTTCTTGTTGCTCCGGGTCATTACTCGTGCTTGGTAGCTCAGACTTAAGTGCGTAACCCGATAGATCAGGAAGGTCGTCAAGGTATGCAACCTCCTTAATCCCATTGTATTCGGTATTTAATTTAAGTCTATCTGGTATCTGGGTGTCATTATCATCATGCCCAAATGTAAGGGTCAGCTTTGATGACTTTGGAACTGACCCAATAGTACTTCCACTTCCTGAAGGTGCAAACTTATGAGCCTCCCAGAACTCTATTTCGCGGGTATCTATGTACTCTAAGCTACCAGTTGGTGCAGAAATTATACCCTCTACGCTAGTGTTATTTTCAATAGTTACATGATTAGTAGAGGAAGATATAGTTTCATTTATTACAGTGTCACCTTCAATTATTGTATCACCAGCAATTGTTGTGTTTGTAAGCTGAATATCCCCCTCTTCTGTAATATTAAATACATTATCACCCTCTACATTTGTTATATTAAATGTTTCGGTGACTGATATATTAGATACCTCTTGTACGGCTACCTCATTTACATTTATGAAATCCCCAACGGCACTAGCTCTGCCTGCATCAACATCCTCCTGTGTTGCCTCCCTCTCAATGTAAACAGGATTAAAGGGTATCTTCCCCCATTCTGTATCTGTTAGCTTGAAGTATAAATTACTAGAGTCGTACGCAAAATCACCTATTGCTCCCGCAGAATCGTTATTCGCAAGAGGTGTAAATGCGTAACGCAATGAATCAATATAAAACTGAGTCCTGGCATCTGCTTCCGCTGTTGCATATACATCAAAAAAAGTAAGGTCTATATTATGAGGATTACTTTCTGCCAAGTGCGCATTCATTAATGCAATGGCACTGTCGTTAGTTACATTTCCTAACCCAATTTGATCTTTTGTAACCCCATGCGGATTGCCATTATTAGCTATATGATCTTCAATGGTTGTTTCCAGTCCATCTATAGTCAACTGGCTAACTCCACCCGCTAGATCAATTATTTCCGATGGAGTTAAGTTCTCAACTTTGCCTAATCCGACTTGCTCCTTTGTGACGGCGTGCGGATTATTTGTAAGGTTTGAGTGATCAGATACCAAAAGATTTGTTTTAGCCTGAACCTCAGCATTAAAGTCCGTAATATCTGCAGACACATGCTCATGATCGGTTACATCAATCCCACTAATTAAGGCATCAACTTCCCCCTTGGAGTAAACATTGTGCACATGATTGATGTCCGCTTTCCCATTAAGTTCAGACTCTAAATCACTTATTTCCTCAGTTAGCGATGCTATAGAGGCATTGATCCCAGAAAGGTCAACCGATCCGCCTGAGCCCGTATCTATCGCGTTGATACTTTCAATCAAGCTATCCCTTACACTATTTAGCTGATCTATCGTTGCTTTTGTATCAAGCGTAGATTGTAAATCTACAATTGAGGATATTGCCTGTGTATGAGCAGTGTCAGCCTTTCCTGATAAACTGACATTTATATCACTTATTTGCGACTGTATGTCGGTAATTTGTTCGGTATAAGGCAGTGCAACTATAACATCATCAACTGCATCAAATTTTCCATCTATCTCCGTTTTATTATAATACCCATCCGCAAAATTATTTTCTGCATCTTCTAATGTATCTACACGGGCAGAAACTAAAGTAATTGAGTCATTTAATAATTTGCCAAGGGAAGCCGCTAACGGATCCGTTGTTGAAGTAGAGTCGAGGCTCGTTACTATATCCTCAACTAATAATGTTGAGTCTATTAAATCTGAAAAGTCAGACTCAGAGGGAGATGCCCCTGATATGAAATATGACTTTAGGGTGCTTCTACTCTGTACGGTCATCCTATTACAAATCCTCCACCACCAATACCTGTGCTATTGGCGATCTGTTCTATCGACGATGTTTGATATTCTTTGCGGTTAATAAAAATCTGTGCCCTCTCCTTTTGATACATCTGCATGTAAGCCTGGTACTGAGCTAGGTCGTTGTCTACATCACGAGCAAGGTGCGCTTTTACATATCCTGCTGATGCCTTTGCCTCCATTTCATCGAATATGACTGGTGCGTTCTTTTCATCATCTGTTGCGCGGTATATAGGAGTTGGGCGGAACTCTCCTTCAAAGTATATATACATAGCTTCATCATCGCGAAGCTTAGGTGCAGTCCAAAATTTATTTTCTCCAAAAGTAATCCGCCCAGGTATATTTGAGGTTCTTTCTGCTACGCCTCCGTCTATTAATGTAAATCGTGTCTCCCAAGGGACTGAGTTTGGGTAAAAGTATCTTGATATTGTCTGCCCATTGTCATCAGTCGCAATCCTGCGCACAACAACTTGCTTTATGCGCACATTGGACATAGCAAACTCTCCCTTATGGACATCCAGATCTTCTGAGTTTACATTACTTAAATCCTCTGGGTTTGGTTCAACTAGACTGGATTTAGAATAATATTTATATTGGTTTTGCCTAATCGCAGGCACATACCTTTGTAGATCTACAACTGACGCAACAATAAGGGAGTCGATATTCTCCTGTACGCCCCTCCCTTTACGCTCACTATCTACAATTAGAAAAACTCGTACTTGATCATTAAACTCTTGCCAATTCATTATCTTCTACCTCCGGGAGTGTAGTAAAATCCGACAACCATGGGGCATATAATTACAACAAAGTAGGTGGCTAGGTGGCCGGTCGTTAACGATATAGGGGCTTGCTTAGCTGGAAGAGTGATAAGCCCAAAGAGGAACTCTGTTGCACTTTCTCCACTAGGGTTGGTGAGGGTGATGATTTCTGCACTTGGGAAGAGGGTGCAGAGGATGACGACGGCTGAGAGCGTGGAGACAAGTATGAGCGCGAGCATCCTGCGAGTAGCACGAGTAAACTTACCACCTTCACCACTGTTAAGTTGTTCCTGAAATTTAAGTGCAAATTCATTTCCGCGTGCCTCCCTAGCTAATTCTAATTCAAACTTTTGCTGGCGGGAATCATTAATTGCACCAAATACACCTTTTAATATGGATCCAAGTGCGGCACTCCCGCCACCAGTTAAAAACATTGTGATTAATTCAAACATTAATTTGCTACCCTGATTGATCTATACCCAGAACCCGCACTGTCTGCGGGACCGAGCTCGACTTTTTTCCATCCATTATCAACATAAACTTCAAAGGGATTACTACTATCGTTACTTGGCCTCATGTATGTCGTTTCTACTGGTGCTCCCTCAAACGAAATACTTGTTCCATTGTATTTAAATGATACGCCTCCCGTACCATCCATAACTACACGCTGATTTACACCTAATCGTATAGCGCAATTACTATAAGTGGCCTCATTTAAACCAATACCAACTGCAGCATTTGATACATCCCTGAATGCAAATGTGGGGGTGCCCTGTGATTGAAAATGCGCGTATGTTGTGCCAAGTGCGCGGTAAGCGCTATTACCCCATGGCGTAACCCCATCATCCGAATTATCCCCTACAATCTCGGCACTGAATGCACTTATTTTTGCAGCACCCTTAAACTCGTAAGCATTGTAGAAAAAACCACCAGACCCATCTTCGTGGTTATCTCGCAGCCTCATTCCTGCTATGACCCCAGGTCGATCTAGTTCTTCATTTGTTTTTCGGAGCACACCATCAACTATGACACGGTTAGCACCTGCATCGAAATTTGCGGTCATGTCCAGCTCTACGGTTACACATGAACCAAACTGCACATCCGCATAAGTATTAGCTAAATCCCATGCCTCAATGGTAGCCCCCCATGTCTTACCTCCGGACCCATGTCTTTTCCCTTGAAAGTAACCACCAACATGCTCTGACTCTGCGTGTGCAAATGAATTATTCTTATTGGGAAAATTTTCAACTACACCTAGGATAGCCCACTCGTTGCTTTTTACATTAGGACCGACTATAGATTTCGCATTCAATGCACAATTGACCTGACCAGACACACCTACAGGAGAGCTTGCTGAACCAAAAGCTCCTCTATCTGTATGCCTTTGCAGTTGCAAGGTGTGACGATCATCTGAGGAGACACTTGGTATTGATGGATTAAAGTCGTATACCCTTAATGCATTTCGCGAAAAATCAAAAACCATTTCACCTTCTGGTGTATTTTGTAAAATAGCTTCTGCGTTAGAGGTGAAAATAAAATCTGCATTAGAGCTAATCGTGACCGAGTCTCCACCAGTTAACTTACTTAGAGTATCAGACAAGGTCGATTCACCAAGATCACTTATACCTAAATCAATCGAACTAGACTCTAGTGAACTAACCCTCCCATCTAAAAGATTCGTGTCACTCTGCAAGGTCGATACACTGGACTGCAAAGAGGTAATATCTGACTCTACTGAAGCATCAATCGAGCCTGACTCCAGTGAACTAACCCTCCCATCTAAAAGATTCGTGTCACTCTGCAAGGTCGATACACTGGACTGAAGCGAGGTAATGTCTGACTCTACTGAAGCATCAATCGAGCCTGACTCCAGTGAACTAACCCTCCCTTGTAGGGTTGATATGCTTGATGTATTGCCAGAAACATCTGACTGAAGCGAGGTAATGTCCGATGTATTACTAGAAACATCTGACTGAATCAAGGTAATGCTTGATGTGTTGCTAGAAATGTCTGACTGAATCAAGGTAATGCTTGATGTGTTGCTAGAAACATCTGACTGAAGCGAAGTAACATCTGACTGAATCGAAGTAACATCTGACTCTATCGAAGTAATATCTGACTCTATCGAAGTAATATCTGACTTGGCACTAGCAATATCTGACTGAATGCTAGTCATATTAATTGCCTCTAAACTTAATAACCTTGAGTCTGTGTTCAGTGATTCAAGACTATTAACTCTTGTGCTTAAGTTGGTAATGTCAGAATCCGTTTTTGTGCCTACGGCCTCGATGTCATCTACCAAACTATTAAGGGAATATCTTAAGAGCTCAAAGTTATTATCAAACTGATCCCAAGAAAGGGGGTTATCATACTGATAAGGGGAAGATCTTAACGTAATTACCCTTTTTGAGGAAGGTAGACTACCTGCATTGAACTCAGGATAATTGCTTTCTACTTTAGTTGTTGTCATATCAATAAGCTATTTTTGCTTCCTCCCATACTTTATCCGAGCCAATGCTTGTTAAGTCCCCTAGGTGAAGAGTCGCCTCAATAAACTTACCTGCAAACATTCGGGTCTTTGATTTACCCACAGCAATAGTCGTAAAGTTGGTGGATGTATTATTGGAAAGATTTTGACCGCGACCCGCTCCGTCTGACTTCATGGTAATAACCCTTCTATTGTTTTGCGTTGGATCTATACCCGAAAACAACTGGTTAATTCTATTGTTTGAGTTTTTACTAATAGAACCCGAAACTGTATTAAATGAGAATCGATTTGTCGGTGACCCTGGCTCAACTGAAATAAAGTCGTCATCACCAAAAATAGAAATCATTGGTCTCGGAAGGTCACTGTCGCCAATTACTGTTAAAGTAAAATCTTTACCTACATGTATTGCAGGATTTCCTTGTAGCTCCAAATACTGACCCAACTCAAAAGAAGCATAAAATTTACCACCTTCATTTAGCACTCTAGGTTGCCTTGATTGTGTATACTGTATGGCATTGTATTTATCATGCCCGTACTTTTCTTTTTGGTCGTATATCTCAACAAGATACGCTTCTCCTGAGGGACTCCTGTCTGGGTATGTGTACTCTTGACTTCCTTCCCTGTACTTAAAAAACTCTCCATCATATAGATTCCTAAGTTTCCTTTGCATTGATAAAGCAAAAAGTGGGTGCTGGGCATCTGCGGGAAGCTTAAGCTTTGGACTGGTTATTGAGTATATCACACTAAGTCTCCAATCCCATACCAGGTATTATTTTTACACATGACAGTTGCCGAAGAGTACTGCTCTGTCAGTAAATTGCCTTTTGATTTGTAGAGGTTCGTGAAAGTTACCGTTTTACCAGCGGAAACAAGTTGCACCGTCAGGGTGGTGCCATCAGGCGCGATGTTTGGTAATGCAATAGAAGTTCCCGCCTCATCGGGTTCACAAATAATAAATAACCCTGTTTTAACTGGGTCGAAGGTATAGCCCGCCCCATTCACTACCTCAATTAAAGCTTTTGTGTTGGATGTCCCTGAAATATTTCTTGCAACAACATCACCTTCACTGCTTACGATAAATCCTCCTTCAGTAGAAATACTACTAGGTTGTATTTCACCGCTAACCTGCACAGTTCCACTTAGGTTTGTGTCTCCGTCTATAGTTAAGTCACCGTAAATTTTGGCATCATCTACATATAAATCATAGTTGTGTATAGCCGATGGAATGCGAAGCGTATTATAGTTTGAGATACTGAAATCAATATAAGGCCTCACTTTACCATCCTCGAGTAAACCTTCCCAGTATTCGCTGCTTGGGTACACAAGAATATCGGTAACCCATGGGCTATATCCACCTCCAGGGTCACCACCATCAAGATGGTTTAAGTTGTGATCGGCCTCTAGAACTTGGAGAGGGTATGAAGATTGTTCAGGTGCTACAGAGGATGATCCTTCTACAAAACTTATAAATTGATGCGCAGGCTGATACCCTTCGCTAACTTTAATCTCATCTTGCATAGAACCCGCTTATTGAAATAGATTGATTATTGTCGGAGTAATTCATTGCATCGCTACCAAGGTTTATAATCTCATACTCCGATGTGTTGTTATCACATGGGTATACATAACTACCGCCATGACCAATCTGCTCATTAGAGTAATTAACTTTCTGTTGGTAAATAATTGGATCAACAACCACTTGGGAACTAGGTTCAATTGAGACTATTGAATTAACCATGTTGTTTGCCCCAAATTGAGCTGATTGATTGTCAATTAATTGAACCCTATCCTGCCCATCTTCTTCTAAAAAAGCATCATAAAAGCCAAGCGATGGATACATACATATTGTTACCTTGTATTTCGTGT
>Ga0098055_1001180_pt1 | contig 14375 bp, 11 predicted proteins | sample 17_taG_FD_75107 | JGI IMG/M metagenome (GOLD analysis project Ga0098055, IMG submission 75107) | Marine viral communities from the Subarctic Pacific Ocean - 17_ETSP_OMZ_AT15314 metaG | ecosystem: Environmental > Aquatic > Marine > Oceanic | place: Pacific Ocean | collected 2015-01-18 | reverse complement strand
TAAAGATAAAATGAATGAGATTAAACGCAGACAGAAGTTTAGACCATTCGCACCAATGATTTTAGAAGAAGATGTACACGAATATTTTGAAATGCCAACTAATATTAATCAATCACCGTATATGCAATTCGTTGCTAAGTGCAAACATCCTAAAGAATTCCCAGCGATTATTCATAAAGATGGCACAAGCCGAGTTCAAACGGTCAATCAACTACAACACCCTGATTTGTATTTGTTATTACAACGATTTAAAGAAAGTACAGGATGCCCGATGTTAGTTAACACCTCGTTAAATATCAAAGGTCAACCGATAGTGAATGATTTAGCAGACGCAATCGAATTTGAACAGCATTACGGAATTAAAGTACATGTCGGAGATTAAACAGCCGCAGATTATTACATCACTAAGTGAGGAAGTATACACTAAATATAGAATGTTGGCACATTCACTATTACAAGTAGGGATAAATGATTCTTTTACATGGGGGCAGAGAGAAACTATCTTTGCAGAGTTTAGTTTAATTAATGGGTGTAACTTTTGTTACGAAACACACACAATATTGGCAGAGTTGTTTGAGCATCATGCAATAACATACACCATAAGAAATGAAATACATGCACTAATGACTAACAACTATACACAAAACAAAAATATATCAGAAGATGTACATCAAAATCTAATTAAAATTAAAGAATGTGCAGTTTTTATTAATGCACATGCCTCAAAATTGGTTGTACCAAAAGATATCAACGAACAGATGCAACTAATACATGATGACGGATATTACTATCCAGAAGAAACGACCACTTAGATAAATAAGACTTGCATTTGTTTTATATTTGTGTTACAATAACATATAAAGATACACGGGAAAAGTATGGCTTACGATGGATTTTATTTAACATATAAATCAGACAAAGAGACCAACGAGCGATTCGAAAAGATACAAGACAAGTATCCAAACTTTAGACTAGTTAAGATTAACCTCGAAAACTGGAGTGACCCTAAAGTAGAACAAGCAATCAAAAAGATTGCTACAGTAACGAATACAAAACATTTTTGGGTTATAGACCCAGATATAAAAGTTGATGACGGCTTTGATTTTGATTTTGAAACAAACGAATCTAATGATTCAGTTCCACATATGTGGAATGCCGATGAGCGGAATGTATTCCGAAGTATTGTAGGAATTAAACTATTTCGTACTAAGAGTATCCAAAAATATGGCGATGTATATATTAGAGATACGTACTACCAAACAGCAGAATTCTTTGAGCATAATACTGATAAAGTAAAATATATACCAACTAAATCATTCTATGATATATTCTATTGGGATAAAGAATATGGTCAGAAAAATCTTGCTAAGTTAAAAGAAAAGTTTACAATCAATACCGTTACTGGAGACAATAGTATTGATGTTCATAATAAGTGCCGTGAATTATCAAAGACAGATTATTATTATTTGATAATGCCTGGCACTAATATTTTAGATAGTTTTGAGTTTGATTACTCATTTGAGTTTGGTCTTGACAAAGACAAACAAAAAGTTGTGGTATGGCAGAAAAAGAATCCAATCACAGGTTTTGCCCGTGAATATAGTGGTGTGGGGTTGTTTGCTAGAAACGGTCCTATGTTTACCTCTGAAGAATATAATATATTTAACTTCAGAAAGAAAGCAGTGTACGAGAAAGACCCGGCATCTGAAGATATAGAATTTGAAACAGTTATTAGTACCGACTTGACAGTATATGATAGAGATGAAACAATAGATAGTGATATGTATTGGTTGGTGCATCCTGATGTCGATGAGTTTGTTCCTAACTTTTATCCTATGTCATATGATAGAGAGTTTATTCATAATTTTAATATCAAACTTTCTAATGGAAAGGAAGTACGCAATGGTATACGCTTGATTCCTACAATCAACGCATCAGAAGATAAACAAAAAGATGTTGATAAAGTTCTCGGTTACATGAAACCTATACAACGTATTAAAGCAAGAACAATCGAAGAGGCAATACCACATGCAACTGGTCATACCTTTTGGATGGTTAATCCTGATTTAGAACAATCTTCACGTATCATAGACGATTTCTATCCTGATTTATATAACAGTGGACCTACGCATTTATGGAAGTTTAGTTCACGCAATGGTGATAAAGATATGGGCTATGGTGGCCTCGCATTTAGTAATGTAGATTATCACCCAGAGAATATTATATTCCATGATGAGTTTGCAACAAAAATACCACATAGACATAACATTAAAAAATATTTTACACGTGACCCATATAAAGCATATAAAGCCGGCGTAAATCATGCATTTTATTGGGTTATAGATACAGTTGTCGATATTGTCGATGACTTTACATTTGATTTTTACCCAGACATCTTCTCTATAGAAAATGTGTTTGCTTTTAAATCTGAAGGCGAGGCAGGCGCCGGTGTATATCTTGTACATCGCCCTCACCTGGAATCATTCAACCCATCGGAAGAAGATTTCAGTTTCGATAGATTTAAAAACATTATCAGGGTTGACCAGGTCGCTTCCCGTGTTACTGGTCACCCTGCTTTCTTCTTTGATGAAGGCATGTATAAAGAAAATACAGAGAAGTACAAAGATAATCCAAATATTGAGATTATCGATGCTACAAAAGGATTAGCAGATGCATATCTATATGCGGCTAAGTTAACTAAAACTGGATACTTTTGGGCAATTGACAATGACGCAGAAATGCTAGTTGATTTTGATAGGACATTCTATGTTGATAGGCATCATAAGTCGCACTTTCACGTATGGCCACAAGAAAACCCATACACTGGGTTCATTCATAAGTTCGGCGGTTTGAAACTTATACCAACTGCCGCATTATTAGAATTAAAACCAAATGATGATAAATTGCGTAAGATGACATTTAAGAATAAGAAACCTGTAAAAGCAGATAAGCCTGCAACACGTGATATTCCTTACGATGTTGTTATGTTAAGTTATCAGGAATCAGAAGCAGATGCAAACTATGCCAAGTTGTTAGAGAAAGTCCCACATGCTAAGAGAGTTCATGGTGTGAAAGGTATCTTTAATGCGCACCAAAGAGCATCAGAAATAGCAGATACAAAAATGTTTTATGTAATTGATGCAGATGCTATTTTATTAGATGAGTTCGACTTTGAATACTTTCCTACAGTATGGGATGAAGATACAGTTCATGTATGGAAGTCAAAGAATCCAATTAATGGATTGATATATGGTTTCGGTGGGTTAAAATTATTCCCAACACAGTTACTACGTGATGCAAAAGAATGGAGAATTGACTTTACAACATCAATCTCAGAGAAGTTTAAACCGATGCCGACACCAGCAAACTATACGGCATTTAATGTAGACCCATTTAATACATGGAAGTCTGCATTTAGAGAATGCACTAAACTATCATCTAGTGTTATTCATAGAAATAAACAAGAAGAAGATGATGAACGTTTAGAAACATGGTGCACAGTTGACAGTGGGGCACCTTATGGGAAATATGCAGTTGCAGGAGCAATTGCAGGTAGAAAATACGGCTCAGAACATGCCGAAGATGACATAGCACTAGGAAAAATAAATGACTTTGCTTGGTTAAAATCAAAATATGAGGAAGAATTCGATGTCTAATATTAGAGATAAAAGAAAAGCAAGAAGAAAATCTACTAACGTAGTAAAGAATGAAGAATTATACGAACAAGCAGAAGTAAATCTGATGGTTGATGAAGTTCAGCCCGATGTAGTTGATATCGAAGAACGTATTGTAGAACGAAGAAAATTTAAACCGTTAAAATCTTCTACATATGATTATCAGACTATGGCAGAACTATATTCAAAACCAAATGTACCTCAACAGTTGGGAAATTATAGACAAGCATTAGAATTTATGGCACATTATACAATGCCAGCGAAGATGTCTAGTGATAATCTGATAGACAGATTTAAGGATATCATACACGATTATCCTAATATTGATTTTAGTTCGTTTATGAATAAAGAAAACTCTATGTTATATTCTTGGATAATTGAAAATATGATTAGAGTAAATGGTGACAAATATATAGGAACGATATATACAATGGGCGGTGGTATGAGTATACTACCAGCAATGTTGTTGGATACTACATTGCGTTTTGAAAATATACGCAGTTTTGATATCAATGGCTCTTGCCAGTTCTTATCAGATGAAATGATGAAAAGAGAATTATTAAACGATTGGAGATTTAAGTCAGCAACACAAGATTTATTTAAAATAGATTACCAAGAGAATGCATTTTCTTGTGTTCTGCCTAATGGAAAACCCTCGGCCGACTTCAATGAAATACCTGGGACGATTATAAACCACAATATAAGTCATCTATCAGATGCAGAGTCGTGGTGGAATATGATACCAGAACAAAAGAGGATAGTTATTGTTGGCGAAACAGAAGGCCCAAATGTTACAAGGCCTTTTGCTAGTTCACAACAATTTAATACCATGTTTAGAATGACATTTGAACAGTACACCGGTGTACTAACATTGGATGTAAATGGTAAATTGAAACAATTTTTTATGAAAATTGGATTAAAATAGGAGAAAGATATGAAACCATATGAAATAGTCGATAGACTTAAAATACTATATAGTAAGAAATATCCTACAATGTTGAACCTAGAACGAGTAGTTGCTAATGAAGAACTAAACGACATATTTGTTCTATCTTCCATACTTTTAGGTAAGGAACATAGAGTAACAGTCAACGCACTGATGAATCTAGTTTATGAAAGACAACTTGATGAAAATGTATTTGTGCTGTTTAAAATTTTAAACAGAATATCACAAGATGAGGATTCATTGGACGCCTTGCGTAACTTTATGGCTTTAGAGAATATCGATAGAAACAATCTGTATTTGGTATTCAGACTGTTAACATCATTGTATCCTGAACACGAAGATTTCTTAAACAATCTTAAAAATATTACATGCGATTCACAAAAAGTTTCTGGTACATTATTCCCCCAGTTCGCACGTGAACAAATATTTATTTTGTTTAATATGCTTGGTGAAGTAATTGATGATGAAGAAGGACTAAGTGCATTGAAAAATATTTGTGGGCAGGCAGATTTTATTAAAGCACAGTCTGAATTATTATTCAGAGTTCTTATGGCATTGCCTGAACCATCAGATGAAAACTACAATGCAGTTAAGAATATTATTACTAACGACTTAGAACCTGATTTATTCTTATTATTTAAGATTATTCAATCAATAGAACCAGAAAATGAGAATATTGCTTTACTAAAGAGTGTGACGTTGTTTAAAACAAATATCGACAAGTTAGCAAATGTATTGATTGGTGAAGAAAATATCACTATCCCAACAAACATGAACAAATTGATTAAGAGATTTGAAAGTCAAGCATTGACCGATGCATTTAGTAGAGGACAGTTGCAATCAAAATTATGGCTGAGTGACGTAGTGAATCAATTAGAAACACCTCAAGGTTTGTTAGGTAAACATGTTTATGTGTGTGCTGGTTGGTATGGTGTGTTGCCTGCAATTTTATTTGAAAGAAACAATGTTCAAAATATTTCAAGTTTTGATATAGACCCGGTAACGGATAATATAGCAGACACATTAAATAAAGAACAACAAATAGATGGCAAGTTCAAGGCGTTCATAGCAGATGTAAATGAGTTAGGGCTTGATGATAATGAAAAGAAATCATTACCTACTAGACATTACAAATATGAAGACTTGACAACTTTCACAACTACAGATTCAATTACTGAAATTGAAAAACCTACAGCAATAATCAATACAAGTTGTGAACACATAGAAAACTTTAGTGATTGGTGGGATACTATCCCAGACGGGCAGTTAGTCATTATGCAAAACAATAATTTCACAGAACACGATGATGACTCAGTTCATAACATCGTAGAAAACCTTGATGAATGGCGTGATGAACTGAATGTTAGTGATGTACTGTTTTCTGGTGAATTAGAGTTAGATTTATATACTAGGTATATGGTAATCGGTTACAAGTAAATGAGTAAAAGTTTCTGTTCTGCGCCTTTTGTGCATATGTATTTACATAAGAACCAAGGGCCGCGAGTATGTTGTATTGCAAGTAATTACGACCTCGCAGATAGCAGGACAGAAACTAATTTACAAAAACGTTGGAAAGGTAAATATTATCAGAGAATAAGACAACAGTTATTAGATGGCAAACAACCAAAAGAATGCACAAAATGTTACTCACTTGAGGCGCATGGTGGCGAAAGTGATAGATTATATTGGAATAGAGAGTATGAAGATACACTTGAACCCGATGTTGTTAATGGCAACCAATTTAACACTCCTATAGATTTAGATTTAAGACCTGGTAACCTGTGCAATCTTAAGTGTCGTATGTGTGGACCATCTGCAAGTTCACAAATTCAAAAAGAAATACGAAAAAATAAATTAGTTGCAGAAGTGTATGGTTCTGCTGATATATATGAACCTGTTGGATTGTTTGAAGGTGAAAACTTAGACTTCTTACTGGACAACATAGATAGGGGAAAACGTATCAAGTTTCTAGGCGGTGAACCAACGCTTATGCCAGAAGTAGAGGCAATCTTAGACAGACTAATTGAAAATGGCATGATACATATTCCAATTAACTTTACAACCAATCTTACAAATAATACAGACCGTTTTGTTAATAAGATAAGACAGTTTTCAAATGTACATTTCAACTACAGCATTGATGGTACTGGAAAAGTAGTTGAATACATCAGACATCCTGTAAAATTTAAAGCAATAAATACGAATATAAAACTATACGAAGAAATTTCTTATTCGTCTATGATACAGTTCACATTTCAAGCATATAACTTTTTTAACTTATATGATATGATAAAATGGGCAATCTCATTAGACATAGGTATAACAATTGAACAATTAGATGTTCCTGAGTTTGCTTCTGTATTGTGTATACCGAAGACAGTTAGAGATAAAGAATTAAATAGATTGAAAACAATATTGAGTAACTTTGAACATCCACAACTGAGTGCAATAATCGATAGATTACTAGATGATGACAGAGAATATGGATTAGAGGAGATAACAAGAAAGACAAAGTTACTAGATACTGCAAGGAACGAACACATAAAAGATTCTATACCAGAACTGTGGAAAATATTAAAAGGATATTATAATGCAACGGACATATAACCAGACATTCTGTTCGGCACCTTTCATTCACATGTATGTACATAAGAATGAAGATATACGTGCGTGTTGTATGACTACTGAATACGGTCTAGTGCATGATAATACTGAGTTAGACTTAGAGAAACGTTGGAGAAGTAAGTACTACAGAGATTTACGTCAACAATTCTTAGATGGCAAAGAACCTGAGATATGTACTAAGTGTTTTTCAACGGAGAAACATGGAGGTACGAGCGATAGAATTCGTTTCAATAGAATTTATTCAGACATACTAGAACCGAACGTTGAAACAGGTAATCAATATGAAAGTCCAATCGATTTAGACTTAAGACCTGGTAACTTGTGCAATCTTAAATGTAGAATGTGTGGTCCTGTTTCTAGTTCACAGATACAGAAAGAAACACAAAGTAATATATCAGTACAAGAGATATTTGGTAAGGGTGATATAATTGAAACTGAAGGCGTATTTGACGGGAAGAACTTAGAGTTCTTATTAAGAAATGCAGATAAAGGAAGACGCATAAAGTTTCTAGGTGGAGAACCTACTATCATGCCAGAAGTAGACGATATGTTATCTTTAATGATAGCAAACGGACAGACTGATATCCCACTGCATTTCACTACAAACGTGACAAACAATACAGAGAAATTTATTAGTAAGATTAGTCAGTTCAAAAATGTTGCATTTAATTATAGTGTTGACGGTACAGGTAAAGTTGTTGAATACATCAGACATCCTGTTAGTTTTGATAAGTTAAATGATAACATTGCAGTGTATCAAACGATAGCAGAACAAGGAGAGTTCGGTGACGGCGGTATTGGATTTACATATCAAGCATATAATTTCTTTAATCTTTATGACACATTCAAATGGTCATTAAGACTGGGTGTAAATTTCTGGGTTGACTTATTGGTTGGGCCTGATTGGTGTTCAGTATTATGTATTCCAAAAAACATTAGAGACAAAGAGTTATTACGATTAAGAAAGATACTAGCAAAACAGACAGCAAATAATATCATACCTACGATTGATAGAATACTTGAAGATGATAGAGAATATGGGTTGACACAGTTAGCAAGATATACTAAGATATTAGACAAGAATAGAAAACAACACATAAAAGATTTTATCCCTGAGATATGGGAAATTATAAGAGAAGAATATGATGCTATACAATTATGAAGATATAAGAGTTGTTCATTTAGAAATCACAGAGAAATGTCAGGCAACATGTCCGATGTGTGATAGAAATATGAATGGCGGCGCAGACAATCCTAATCTAGGTTTGCATGAACTAAGCGTAGAAGATGTAAAACGAATTATGCCTCCAGAGTTTGTAAAGCAGTTAGATAGAATTTATCTATGTGGTAATTTTGGTGACCCAATCGTTGCTAAAGATACATTAGAAGTATTTCAATACTTTCGTTCTTGTAAGAAAGAACTTACACTGGGTATGAATACTAATGCAGGAGCAAAGAAGCCAGACTGGTGGAGAGAGTTAGCAAAGACTTTGGGTAACTGGAGTTATGTTAAGTTCTCATTTGATGGACTTGGCGACACAAATCATTTATATAGACAAGGTGTTGTTTGGGATATTGCATGGGAAAATGCAAAAGCATTTATCGAAGCAGGTGGGAAGGCACATTGGGATTATTTAATCTTTGGACACAATGAACACCAAGTAGAAGAGGCGAAAGCATTATCCGAAGCAACAGGATTTAAGAAGTTTATTCCTAAGAAGACAGGGCGTTTCTTTTCTACAATGCAAGTGGCAGGCAAAGAAAAACATCAAGCAGTTAACCGTAAAGGCGAGAAGAAACAATTACTAGAGAAGCCTAAAGAAATAAAGTATCAGAACAAGGCGACTGAACAAATTGCTAAACTAGAAAAGAAACATGGGTCGTTAGAACAGTACTTTGACAATGTGACAATCAAATGTAAAGTTGCTGAAGAAAAGAATATCTATCTGAGTGCCGAAGGTCTTATGTTACCTTGTTGTTGGGTTGCTGGTAATATGTATAAGTGGTGGCAGAAACCAGGACAAAATCAAGTATGGGAACTTTTACAAGATGCCGGAGGTAAAGAAGCGTTTAGTGTACTTGAGCATGGCATAGATGGGGTTATGAAGAATGATTACTATTCACACAAACTTGTAGAGAGTTGGAGTAAACCTAATACACATTCAGGTAAACCTATTGTATGTTCACAGAAATGTGGAACAGAGTTTGATGCATTTAAAGAGCAATTCACAAAATGACACAAGAACTAAAACTCATTAAAAATCCTAAACTAGATTATAACGAAAAGTTTGATATAGTAGAGAATATAATGGGCAACGATTATATAGTAGTTGAGTGGATGATGGGTAACACCTGTAATTATTCTTGTACTTATTGTGGTCCTATGTTTAATGGAGGAGATAAAGCATGGCCTACATTAGAAGAATTTAAAGAGTTCACTAAAAGAACAACAGACCATTATAATAACTGTAATAAAAAAGTTGTATGGACTTTGTTAGGTGGTGAGCCGACTGTCTGGAAAGATTTTGCTGAAGCATTCCGCTTCTTAAAAGAATATGACCCGCAGTGTGTGGTTCGTTTTCTTACAAACGGTTCACGTACAATACGATGGTGGGAAAAGAATGCAAAACTATTTGATGAAGTTATTATCAGTTGGCATCCAGAATCCGCTGACTACGTACACTGTGGTAAAGTTGCTGATTTAATTATAGAAGCAGGCAATTATGCTAACATTCAAACATGTTTATACCCGCCACTTGCTGACTTATGTATGGAGGCAACCAAATATTTACATGCAAATAGCAAAGCAGATAGTATTAGTCCGAAAGCGTTACAGTTTACATTAGATGCCGCCGAGACATTCGAATACCCAGAAGGGTATATGGATGAAGCAATGAAATATGAAGGTGCAACCATATACAATCAACATGGTTGGGATAGTAATGCAAGACAATCAGCGTTTAAAAATAATCAAAGAAAGAAATGGCGAAAAGCATATGGTAAGATGATGCGTTTTGTTAATTCAACGACAGGCGAAACTAAACTAGAACGAGCAAATTTGTTAATGGCTGATGGAAGAAACTCATGGGAAGGATGGGAATGTCATATAGGTGTTGAAGCACTTGTTATTGATATCAATGGCAAAGTTACTTCAGGTAGTAGTTGTAATCATCATATAAATCATGGAAACATATATAACCCAGATGAGATAGTCTTCCCACATAAACCTATTATATGTGAATATAAATGGTGTTCTTGTATTGCAGACGTAGAGATAACAAAAATAAAGAAATAAATACGTATATAAAACGTATGGAGAAATAATGTCAGAACTAGAGAAAAATCTAAAAGAATTTCGTAGGCGCACGGGCGCCCCTACAGACACGTTTTGTTTGTTACCTTGGGTACATCTAAGTACAAGACCAAATGGACATATGCGAGTATGTTGTACTGCGAATGCATCCAGTGTAGGTCCAACAAATGATAAGAAACACGGTGGTGAAGTAGGAGTTCTTAAACAAGCAGATGGTAAACCTGCAAATTTGAACGTCACAGATTTGATGTCAAGTTGGAACAATGACTACATGAAGAATGTCCGCACTCAGATGCTTAACAGTGAAATGCCAAATTCATGTAAGAAATGTTACGAAGAAGAAGCCGCAGGACATATGAGTAAACGTTTCTGGGAAACCGAGTATTGGTCTCGCAGAGTTGATATAGATGAGATTATAGAAGAAACATCAGAAGACGGTGAAATCCCACCGAAGATTAGATACTTAGATTTACGTCTAGGAAGTAAATGCAACTTAAAATGCATCATGTGTTCACCACATGACAGTTCACTATGGGTTCCTGATTGGATTAAATTGCATCCGACTATTGAAAATGAGTCACTTAAAGAAACCATGCAATGGGGAAATAAAGGACAATTAGACGGAGCGACATATAACTGGCACAAAAAGAATGAAGCATTTTGGGAACAGTTATACGAACAAATTCCACATATGAGACAGTTATACTTTGCTGGTGGTGAAGCAACAATCATTGAAGAACATTATACTTTACTTGAAGAAGTTGTAAGACAAGGATATGCTCCTGGTATCGAATTGCGCTATAATTCAAATGGTCTTGAGATGCCTCCACGTTTATTTGACTTGTGGAAACAGTTTAAGCACGTAAGATTTCATTATAGTGTAGATAGTATCGGAGAAATGAATGATTACATTCGTTATCCAAGTGAATGGGAACACACAGTAAAACAGTTCCATTTATTAGACAACACAGGTCCTAATGTAGAAGTTACAGTAGCATGTGCAGTTCAGGCTCTGAACATTTATTACTTACCAGACTTTGTTAAGTGGAAACTAGAACAAAACTTTAAGAAGATTAACTTGTGGCCATTGGGTGCAGGTATGATTAACTATCACTTTGTTTATCACCCACCACACCTTAATGTCAAAGTTCTTCCTAACTGGTTTAAAGAAATGACACATAAGAAATATGATATCTTCATAAAATGGTTAGAAGACAATTGGGAGTTATGTACTAAAGGTAGCAAGACCGAAGTGACATATGACCAGTGGCGTCATGCTTCTTACGGCATTAAAAGGCTACAAGGTATGTTATCATTCACAGAAAGTGGTGATTGGTCACGTGAACGTATGCCAGAGTTCATTGAGTATATTAACAAGATGGATGGGATACGTGATACAAACTTCAGAGATGTATTTCCTGAGATGGCACCGTTACTAGATTGGACACCAGATGACGGAGAAGATTGGGATGGTGAGTTTGATGACAGGTTACTAAAAGAACTGGAAGAAGATGGATTCCATATCAATCAGCAGGAGTTAGACTTAGATGAAGACAATTAAATGTGCAGGTTTTGACTTAAACATTTATGATGGTCCTATTGGGATTACAGTAAGTGGTGGCGCAGACAGTGCCATATTATTGTATTATCTAATGAAACATTCAGAAGATACAATACATATCTTTTCTTTAGGAAACAATCAGAGATACAGAAGAAATGTAAATGTTGCGCTACAGATTGTAGAAACGTGCATTGCATTGACAAAGAATTCAAACGTGGAGCATCATATTAGATATTGTGATGTACAAACACATGACGAAGTGTTTCATATGCCGAAACAATTTGTCGAAGATAAAAGAGTAAAGGTAGTTTACAATGGAACAACATGTAACCCACCTAAAGAGGTAACTGATACTTTTAAATTGCCCGTATCAAGGCCTCGAGACCCAGATGTGAAACATGACGTTTTATCATTTGGTGGTGTCGCATATACCCCATTTGCAAACATAGATAAAAAAGGTATTGCAGATATGTATAGAGAAGAAATGTTAGATGTGTTGTTTAAAATGACACGTAGTTGTGAATATGACCCAACATCTAATTTCTTTGAAAACATCAAAGACCCAGGATTAGCACACTGCGGTCATTGTTGGTGGTGCGAAGAACGAAAATGGGCATTTGGGAGATTATAATGGAATATCCAAAAACAATAGAAGAAACATTTAAAGACAGGTCAATAAGAAATACAGTATCACAGGCAACCCTAGATGCAAAGTCACTAGACCCACAGTTCCCAGATACAGCCAGATTTAGAAAAGTAAAATGGATTACACATGAAAGTGATATCCCGTGGTTAGTACTAGATACGCCTGAGTTTGATTGGGAAGCATGTTATCAAGAGGCTATGGCAGTTCGCCATGAAGCAGTTCAGCATAGACCAAATGATTATGATGAGAACGACCCGGATGATTATGGTCATCGTGGTTGGAGTTCTTTGACATTACATGGGTTAGCAAAAGATGTATCACAGCATTGGGATAGTAAAGATGTGATTGCAAAAGGATATAACTTTAAAGACGATTTAGAAGCAAGAGCGGCTTATCATTGGACAGAGATTGCAGACAAATGTCCTAAGACAGTAGAAATGATTAAGTCTATTCCAGGTTACATGTCATTCGATAGAGTTCGTTTTATGTACTTAGAACCAGGAGGATATATCACACCACATATAGATGGTAATCATAATAGACTAGGACCAGTGAATGTCGCATTGAATAATCCTGTTGGGTGTGAGTTTAAAATGATACAAGATAATGCGTATGTACCGTGGAAACCTGGTCGCACAATTAAACTAAATGTTGGACATACACATTCAGTAATGAATGATTCAGACGAACTTCGAGTGCATATGATTGTACATGGGGTATACGGTGGAAAAGATTACGAAGATATTATATTAAAGAGTTGGGCTAAAACAGAAAATAATGGCTAAAAATAAAGATATGCAACGTTCGGTAAACTTCTTACCGTCAATTAGATGTGCAATTTTGGACACGACAATGACTATCGGAGATAAAGAGATTTCTGATTACATGCGTTCATTCACCTATAACTTTACACGAAACAATTATAGTTTCTATAAGCATAAGTTGTATGAGGAGAACAGCGTTGATAAAATACTAAAAGCAATGGACAACGACCCAGGTGAAGAATACATTCAGTTGATAGTTGTCCAAGCCTATGGTAATATGTTAGCAGATACATGGACTCCTCTTGAACAAGGGTGGAGTTTGTTTAGAGATTACTGTAACTATGAATACCTTCCATTAGCACAAGAGAATAAGTTCTTAGTTATGGGACATATATTAGATGACCAACATAAAGACAGATGGTTCAGATTACATGAACAATGTTTTGTTATCAACTATAAACTATGGAAAGAACTAGGAAAGCCTGAGTTCGGTGAGTTCGGACGTAAGCCTGTGGAAGTAAGACAAGCAATACGTAGTTTAGAAAACTTCCACGATAGTCATACACCAAAATACTTATGCCCTGGTCCAGCACAAGAGACAATTAATAATACAGGATTTGGATGGAACTTCATCAATGTCAGTTTAGAAAACAGTTTATGTGTACCTAATTTTGATGAACAATCACGTAGTACTAAGATGTACTTGTATCCAGAAGAAAAAGCAGACCAAGAAGAATTTAAATCATACTTTAGAGGTGGCGCCGCAAACTATGATTGTGACAATAATGGTATGTCAGGAAGTAAAAAAACATTCTTAGACTATCACAGTTTTACAATCAAGCGTTC
>Ga0098055_1001178_pt1 | contig 14383 bp, 10 predicted proteins | sample 17_taG_FD_75107 | JGI IMG/M metagenome (GOLD analysis project Ga0098055, IMG submission 75107) | Marine viral communities from the Subarctic Pacific Ocean - 17_ETSP_OMZ_AT15314 metaG | ecosystem: Environmental > Aquatic > Marine > Oceanic | place: Pacific Ocean | collected 2015-01-18 | reverse complement strand
CCGCCACCTGTGCCGCCACCTGTGCCGCTTCCGCCTGTGCCTTCAACCCAAACACCAAGCAAAGTAATTTTTACCTCGTCATTTACTGTTGTAGGGTGAGAATTAACCAAATCTTTACCTTGAACCTTTAAGAAAAAATCAGTAGTTCCGCCCCAATCCGAGTCAATATCAATAGATAATTTATCGCCGCCCTTCATCAAAACAGTAGTAGCCAATTCGGTTTTGTTAAAAACACCTTCGGAATCATTAGAACCCCAACCGCCCCAATGGTCTTTTTTGAAATCTTTTCCATGTTTAGCATCAGTTAAGTCTATTTGTAATTTAACCATGTAGCCACTTCTAATATCAATTTCAACAGCACCCGAATTAGAAGACGAATTATCAAAATCATGCAGTATAAGAGAATTACCATTCGCACCCCAATTCCAACGACCCGAATCAGCCATACCTTCATTACCTCTAATGGTAAATTGACTAAAAGGACCTGCACTACATACTTCATCTTGCCCTATATCGGGACAGTAATTTTGCTGAATCGCCATTAAATTGTAAGCATAACCGTCTTCATCGGTTGCAGGGACATATCCCTCAAGCAATTCCGCTTCGGTGCTTTGCGCTAAGAAAGTCTTTGCATTTTCAGTATGAAGTGTAAAAGAATGCGAAGGCATATTTAATGTAGGTAAAATTGGGGTTGAATTAAAAGAATCTATTCCAAACATAATAATCACGCCTTATTTGCCATATAAACCATTACTGAACCTATCGTTCCGAAAACCGCTAAAGCACCAAGAATTTTCTTAGAAGAACTATCATTAGAAACAATTTCTGTTTCGTCAGTTCCCGATGCAACAGCAACACAAACACCCGTTTCATCTTCAACATATCCACTTAAACAAGAACCGCAAGTAGTAGTATCACCTGCAACGGCTTCACGGTTTTCTAAAGAACAATCCTTTGCAGTTCCACTACCTGTGCCGCTTCCGCCCGTTGAAGCCGCTTCAATTTCCGCATCGGCAGGAGATAATTCGCTAAATTTGATACCTTGTCCTTTTGACTTTGCTAAAACCGTTGTTAGCCATGTAGTCAATTCGGCGGCATTTGTCATACCACTATTTTTCCGACCACCTTCTCCGACATATTGAATCATATAAGAACCTGTTGATTCATTCCATTTGGCATCATTGTAATCACCGCTTCCGTCTGTTGGCTCAATATCCAAACTTGTAGCATTAAAAACATGATTTTCCGTCATTAGTAAATGAGATATGGGGACAGAATTTAATACATCAATTCCAAACATAGTAAATACTTGACGGCTTAACTATCTAAAAAGTAGTATGAGGAATGCGCCCTTCAACCCCTGCCATATCCCTAATTAGCAAAGGAAGAAGGAGGGACACGCACCCTCACACTATTCAATCCGAAAGGTTGGGTGTATAAAAGGATTTGCCTATATTCAAAATAAAATTAGTAAAAATAAAACAATAATCAATAATAAAATAGGTATTTCGGCTTCGGGTTCATCATCCCATTCTCTATGCGTCATAAAATCACCTAATCAATCTTCAAATACTTCGTCATAATAAGAACCTTGTTCGGGGCTATAACCACCCTTCTTCTTTCTTTCAATTCTTTGTTCTTCGGGAGTTGGAGGTCTTGTTTCGGGTGTAAATGCCCCCATGAACTCTTTGACTTCATTATCCATGAAATCGGGATTGATTTGTTCCTCAATACCTTCAGTAAATGCACTAACTTGCTTTTTCTTTCTTCGGACTCTTCCTTGACGCTCATTTTCTTTTAATGTTTGCTTATACTCGTCTTGTTGCTCTCGCATCCACATTTCAATCTCTTCATCCGTAATGTTCAAATCACCTGTTTGAATAATTGTTCGCTTGAACCATTCAACCGCTTCAATACTTACTTTCATACCCCTTTCTTTTATTTTATTAGCAATAATAGCATCAGCACCGTCAAAAAGTATATAGTCCACCCATACCGCCGCAGTTCGCCCCGAAGTTCCTGTAATTCGGCTTACCTGCGTTTTAGCATTGGGATAAGCATCATAAGTTACCGATGAACCAATGCTCGCTAAATTAACCGTAATGCTAACCGCACTTCCGAGATTTTTCGGTTTAATGCCTAAACCATTTTGAGTATTAGTATCAAGTTCACCAAACCAAACCCAACCATCTAATGAATTACTCATAGAGATGGGAAAATACATAGCCGCATCAGTATTTGCTTCAATTCCTAAGAAATTGTCCGTTTGGTCTAAAAATCCGAGATTGTTGGTGTCCGTGTTGAAATCACTTGAAGCCGAAATAACCGATACTTGGTTTGTATCGGAAGCAATAAATAACCATTGGTCACGGTCATTGTCCCAACCGCAATTGATAATTTTTCTTGTTGCCGAAGAGGGATTTGTAATACAATTAGCGGAGAGATTTGCACCCTCCGCCCTAACTACTAATGAAAGATTAGCAGGGAAACCAAATAGTAAAGGTGAACCCGAATCAAACATTACGGCAATAGCACCTTCACCATCCCGTATTCCTAAAAATCCGTAACCTGCACCCGACAAATCACCTGCTTGTTTTTTAGGAACTTCACCTGCAAAAAGACTATCAAGAGTAAATGCCCCATAGCGTTGAAAGTTCCCATTATAACCAATATATTCTTGTGAATCCGCATCAAAAATACTTGGAGTAATAGAAGTAATACCCTCCACTACATTAGGCGTGAACTCTCCTGTTTCGGGATTAAGTGTTCCTTGTTTCCCAAAATTCTCTTCCTTAATGGTGAATGTTCTTTGTTGAACTGCCTTTCCATACCACTTATTAGGTAATTGAACTCCTGTCGCCGTAGTCATACTTCCACCCTCCATAGCAAGAGAGAAGATTTGGTGTTCTTCATAAAGAAGTGAGTCCTGTGTAGCAAAAATAGCACCATATTTATCTCCACCATAAGGAACATCATTTAAGGCAATTAATGTAGCGGGTAAATCCTCTATATTGTAAGGAATTGTTAAAGAAGTGGCCTCATAAGGCAAGGAACAAAAAACCGCTACTGAACCATCAATGTTCGCCGCACCTTCGGTTTCCCATTTAACATTCGTGACCCTTGATAAAGATGTTGAACCCGCAGGATTTAGGATTAAGTAGGGGGCTTGGTCTTTTGTAAGGTCTGCATACATAAATTCTCTAAAAGGATAACAACCGGGCATCATCATTGGAACTGTTTTATCAATCGCCCCATCATCATTGGTGTCAAGTGCCGCATCACCAACAATAATAAATGCACTTGCGGCTAATTGATTGGTTGAAAATGGTTCAATAGACTTACAAGTAATATCATAAAACCTGCGAGGAAATATATTACAATTTACCGCCTTATGGTCACTATCGGGTTTTGTTTCGGGAACTAACCATTCTTGAAAATTCCAAATTATACCACTACCACCTGCTTTTGAACAGGATTCAGTAACACCAAGCCATTCATTTAAGTCCCGTATTCTTCCAAATGGCTCGGCGGTTCTATCCGTATGCCCTGCAACATTCGCTTTCCATGTTATTTGCATTATATTGTCGGGGTCTAACAAATACTCAATCATTTTATCCCCCTCTTGATTTATTTCCACTTGTCCCTCATATTTCAAAAATTGACCCATATAAATGTTGCCAACATAATCCGAACCCGTAGGAACGCCTTCAACCGTAGGGTCTATTCTTTGAAAACCACATAAAATCAAATTAATATCACCATTTGAATCTTCAAGAACTGAAAAATTTTCTTCGGCTTTGTAAAAATCTATTCCATACAAACCTACTTCCGAATCATTAGCAATAGCCGTAGCCGAACCCATAGGACCGGGATTAACCTCAAACATCATCCTCATAGGTAAGAAACCATTACCCCGATTCAATATGAACTCATCATTAGGACCAATCGGTCCTTCAACCAAACCCTCTTTTGAGATATTGAATCCCCTAAATGCTAATAAAAAACCATCCCATGCGTAGCCATCATCACCTACTCCGAATAAATCCCTACAATATGCCTTATAACTCCCTACAATGAAAAATGTTCCGTTGATATACATTCCCTTCCTAATAATATATTCACCCGTAGGAAAAATGTCTGTCGCATAATCAACAGGAGAACGAAGTCTTGCATAACCTAATGGTCTAAATATACCTTGTGGTGGCTTCCCCTTCCCTGCTGATACTAAAGCGTGTGAAAAATCTATTACCGAGTTAAGGTTATTTACATCTAAATCATAAGCAACAGACATAAAAACACCTCATGTATAACTAACCGCCCATGTATATTTCGGACTTGAGGGAAACAATTCCACAGGGTCTATGAAAGCATTCGCTACGAAATAATTAATGTCCCATTCTGTTCCCGGAGGGATTTCAATATCAAATTCGGATTTGAAAGTAGGACCGAACTTTACTGAAACGGGATATGGGGCGGCAGTTCCCGACAATCCCCTTGCAGGTAATCCATCGGGGTCTGTAAAATAACTCGTTGTCCCTATGCTAAAATTAACATAACCTGCGGGGACCCAATTGTTACCTGTTCCGTAAATACCGGGTGTGCTTCCGAAGTATTTAATGACAATAAATTCGGTTTCTTTAGTCCTTAGTCTTGCATCAATCGTTGCGTTGCCGATTCCCGAATAGAAAATACTTTGAGGGGATTCACTTAACAATGATAGCCTCTTTGGTGGCAATTGCCCTACATCTTCAACAGCCCATTCAAAGCCTTGCCGACGAACTGACATGACAATAGATTATCGGTATTGCTATCTAAACGATAGGTTCATTTATTCAAACAATAGATAAAACGGAAACATCAAAACATTCATAATGAAAGTCAATAGCCCACCAATGAACTCAAATAATGACTTCATATTTCAGCCTTCTAATTCGTCAAGAATACCGTCGCCATCATCGTCATTGTCTAAATAATTATCTAAGCCGTCATTGTCCGAATCAAATTGACCTGTTGCATCGTTGCCGTCATTCTGTTCAAACCAATCCGAAAGACCGTCATTATCGTCGTCTAAATCCGAAGCATCCCAAATACCGTCATTGTCATGGTCGTATCTGTAAGAACTCCATGCACCACCGACTTCATCAACATCAAGGATATTATCGTTATCATCGTCGGTATCGTTGCCGTCATTCACACCGTCATTGTCATGGTCACGGCTTGCCGATGAACCATTTTCATAAAGGTCTTTGTAATTGTCTATACCGTCATTGTCAATGTCTAAATCAAACGAATCCATAATGCCGTCATTATCATGGTCGTAAATGTTTGTCAAATCGTTGCCGTCATTGACCTCTTCCGAATCATTAATTCCGTCGCCATCATCATCGTCGTCTTCAGCATCGTTGATACCGTCATTGTCATGGTCTAATGGTGAATCATCCATTGAATCGGGAATGCCGTCATTATCGTCGTCATTATCCAAATCATTAGGGATTCCATCACCGTCATTGTCGTTTTCACCATTTTGTTGTTGATTGTCTAACTGTTGCCCTTGTTGGGTATCAGTCTGTTGTCCTTGTTGGCCTTGTTGTCCGTTTTGGGTTTGACCCTGCTGTTGTTGGTTTTGCCCGTTGTTGTTTTGACCGTTCTGTTCTTGTTGTTGTTGCTCGGACTGTTGGCCTCCTTGCTGACCTCCCTGCTGTTGTTGGCCTTGTCCGTTGTCTTGTTGTTGGCCTTGCTGTCCTTGCTGACCTTGATTGCCTTGCTGTCCTTGTTGGCCGCTTTGTTGGCCTTGCTGACCCTGCTGACCTTGATTACCTTGTTGGCCTTGTTGTCCCTGTTGTCCTTGCTGTCCCTGTCCTTGTCCTTGTTGCTGACCTTGACCTTGACCTTGACCTTGACCTTGACCTTGACCCTGCCCTTGTCCTTGACCTTGCCCTTGTCCCTGTCCCTGTCCTTGACCTTGACCTTGACCCTGCCCCTGTCCTTGACCTTGACCCTGCCCTTGACCTTGCCCTTGACCTTGACCTTGACCTTGACCTTGACCTTGACCTTGCCCCTGTCCTTGTCCTTGTCCTTGACCTTCGCCTTCTCCTTGACCTTCTCCGCCGCCTTCTGTGCCTCCATTACCTGCGCCCTCATCGGACTCGGTAAAATCGGGGTCATAAGCATCGGGAATTCCGTCGCCATCGGAGTCGGAGTATTCTCCATCATTAGGGTCTGTTGGGAATGAATCGGTGTTATCGGGTTTTCCATCCCCGTCTGTATCGGAATTGTTAGGGTTTGTTCCCTTTGCATATTCTTGAGCGTTGGTTAAACCGTCGCCATCGGGGTCTGCATTTGCATCACCACCGTTTGTAGGATTGAGTCCGTTGGAGACTTCCCAACCATCGGGGAGTCCGTCACCATCGGAGTCTGCATTATTCATGTTAGTGCCGTGTGTTTGTTCTTCGGAATTGGTTAAACCGTCGCCATCCCAATCAGCCCCACCATCGGAGGGGTCTAAGGGGTCGCTTCCATCGGCTAATACAACACCTGCGCTCATAGCGAGCATTACGGCTGTTAAAATTGCTAAAATTGTCTTTCTAAATCTGTTTTCCTTTTTCATATTATTCACTTCTTTTTATTATGTGTTAATTATAAGGAAACCACTTTTCCTTCTCTTCCATTTGTTATGTGCTTTCCTCTTATCTAAAGGTTGGCTTATTTTGAGTATCACATAGACTTCATAGTATCATAAGAAAATTCACACATTCCCCCTCTATTAAGAGAGGTTCTTGGAGAAAACAGGGGGTTTTACTCGTTTTACTCTTATTGGGGGCTGAAGAATGGAGTCTGTATGATGGACTTGATGCTTTGATTAAGGACAAAAGAATTTCTCTTCGTCAAATTTAGGTTGGCCGACTTCGCTATATTCAATCAAGGGAACTTCTGTTTCCTCTTCAATCTTCATAACCATGTCTTTTAACGCTTCTTTAACGGCCTCTTTGTCTTCTTGTTCCATTCCACCCATAAGACTCTCAAATGTAGGCATCTCATGTTCAGTAAGACTCTTAATTTGGGTTTCAAAAGAAACAATTTGTTGAGTAATGTCATTACCAAATAAGGCTTCAATTTCACCATCTAATGAAACCATAAAGTATTGAAAAGGCAAATCTAATTCCTTCTCTAAACCCTGTATGATTTCAACAGGAGGAAAGTCTTTAGGTAAGCCCATAATTAAGTATTGTATTTTGAACTATCTAATGCTAATCAGTCCGTGAAATAGAAATGTGAAATCAATTTCTTGAAAACGGAAAGGGTTCTTCAAAAGTGAATACCTTTCATCCGATTAGGCAATACAATGTTTTGATTGCAGGTGTCGCAAGCATAACCTTTTTTCAAAGAATGACCGTAACCAAAGAATTTCTCTTTACAAAGACGGCAAGTAATTTCTTTCTTAGGCATACTGTTCACCAATTGCTCGCCATACGGTCTTCAACCAAATACCTATCAATTTCCTTACCTTCTTCGGTGATTACTTGATAAACATACCTTCCGCATTCGCTTCCTTCTAAGTGGGCTTCCATGTTATAGCCCAAGCAGTCGGGGTATTTAATCTCTTCGCATAGATACCTTGCTGACCTTCGTTTGAGTCCGATACCAACCCGTATCCAATTGAAGCGTCTTGAAGTCCATGATAACAGCCATTCCTTCGGATGAAGCACCATAGCGACCTGCGAGAAGTTCACTTCCCTTGTAGGGGAAATTGAGGAAATGACCGTCTAATGCAGGGTCGTCATTGTTGGCCGTAATGACTCCTACATACTTTGTGTCCCCCTTGTAAGGGTTGTTATAGGTTTTGGGTGATACAGAATAAATGTAGCCCTTCACATCTTCACCCATTTCTTCGGGGAACTTCGTCTTTTTAATGTTTCTTTCTAATTGCTCTCTTGCCGAATCATCAATGTATCTTGCATAAGTAGGTGTTGCTGTCGTTGTCGTTGAAACAGTCGGAACTGTCGGGGCTTGACCCATTCCTAAATTAGCCATTTGCTTCTTGTTGAAGTAATCCTTCAAGAGATTCATTTGAGAATAATAAAGCATCATTGAAGTAATCAAACCGCTACTATTAAAATTACAAGACTTAATCTCCATTTCATCTGTGATTTCAATAATTTCCTTATTTGTATAATTGATATTTATTCCTAATAAATTAAATATCTCTTCATTAGTGTATTTTTCACCCGAAGAAGGTATGTTTGAAGGGGTATATCGCACCGAATATCTATATGCAGAAATGTAGCCCCCTGCATCTCTATATGCTCTAAGAATTCTCCTGTTAATGTTGTTAGCCTTATCCGCCAATTCTTCAATCCTTTTCACTTCTTTTGCCTGTTCTTGCTCTAAGAGATTAACCTTGTCATTAATGTCTTTGATTAATTCCCAATTAACAGGTGTGCTGTAATAAATCCCAACAGCGTATTCGCCATCCCTTTTGTATAACATATCAGTCATGTTTCGGACTTCATTTAGGGTTTTTATATCATCCGAAGACATATTATCCGTAATGTAAGGTTGTCTAAGGGTGTATTGATTAGCCATATCATCAACAATCTTTTCTTCATTTTCATCTAAGAAGTCAAAAGTCAATTGCATACCTGTCCTTCGTTCCCTATTCTCTAATTTACCCTGCAAGTATGCGTCATGAGCCTTTTGTCGCACATCTTCCAATATGGATAATTTGTATATTTTCCAAATAGAGGCGGCATCCTTATGTGAGTTCTTTTTCTTGCCGACACCATTAATTTGAGTCAATTGCTTGAGAGGGTTGAGAATTTGTTGAGATTTGAAATACTTATCCAAAATCGGAGGCAAAGCGGAAACATCAAGGTTTTCTAAGAATGAAATTGCATTTTCTATATCTTCTTTTACTTCATCGGGTGAATATACTTCATTAATTCCCCCACTTAAAGCATACAGTTCCCTTAATTTATCGGGATTCGGCAATTTAACGAATTCCTCTTCAACATCTCCGTTTTCATCAACGATTAGAACGCCATCATCATTATACATTGGTTGTAAGACTTCAATAAAGAAATCCTCATCGTCTTTTTGTAAATCATAGGCTTCTAAAAATTCTTCTATTCCGCCTTCTTTAGCACTTGCAGGTTGTAGCCAATGTGTATCGTCATGTTCATAATATCTCGCTTCTAATAAGAATGAAGATTTATTGTCAAAGACACCCTTTGAACCTGCCTTCTGTTGAGAAGCAGTTCGGGGGAATACTTTATCACATACACTATCAAGTAATTTATTGTAATTTTGGCGAACAGTATAACTATGAGTAGTTCCTTGTTCAATATACTTATCTAATTGATATGGATTCAATGATTTGTAGGTAATCCCTCCATCTAAGACCATTGAATCGGGAATCAAGAAAGTGTGTTTATTTTTACTTCTTAACATTTTCATAGCGGTGTCAAATTTCTTGTTGTAGTATGCGAATACTCTTGTCAAATATGCTCGCATATCCATTTGTTTGAATCCCCAACCATACATACCGTAAGGATTTTGCCACCAATTTTGCTTAGTGGACTTAATTCTTGAATCACCATACAATGAAGTTACTAATTCAATATCAATAGGATTCACGGAGTATTCGCAACCGCCACCCATCGGAATTAATTGTCCTTTAGGAATATCAATATAACTGACAGCATCTTCTTGCTTTCCGAGCCGACCTATTCTGTAATTCTTAATGTCTTGGGTTGCTAAGTATAAATTAGCACTTCCACGCCACATTTCATCTCCTTTTGGATTACACTTGTAGCAATAACAAGAACCACCGTAAATCTTTTTAACGCCACTTAAACCTCTTGACAATGCTTCCACTTCTTGACCATCGGGGAACTTTTTTCTTGCTTGAGCCATGCTGTGTTCTTGAAATATGTTCATCCAATTATCTATTTGAGGGCGTATTCTTTGGTCTAATTCAGCACTAATCGGTTCATATTCTTGCCATGCTTTACTGCCTCCGAGAGCCGATGGAGAACTTGAATCGGTTCGGTCATAATACTTTGAAACGAAATTCCAATCTCCGTTTCCGTTATTGTCGCCACCCGCCATAACAATTTGACCGATGTATTCAAATTTAGAATCTTCAAATTCGGAATGCTCAACCATGTAAGTAATTGTTTCCCAATACCATTCAGTCACCCCTGCGACCTTTTTTGAATATGAGCCGGGAACTACATTTTTCTTAGCATAGGACACTAATGCGGCAGGTAATCTCTTTTCTTCACGGCTAAGTTCTTTGACTTTGAAAACCAATTTCATACCTTCGCTTGAATTTCTTTGCTTGACTACTTCTTCAATCCTACGGACAACATTCATAAATGTTTCTTCTCTTGTAATGTTGATTTCGGGGAATACAATAAATGTGCCTTTCTTGGTTTCATATTGCACTTGACCTCGCACTTCTTTTTCTTTCATTTCCGAAACATCAATTCCATGTTTAATTTTAGTATTGCTTGTTATAGGAGGTGCTGACGGCGTTTGAGCCACTACTTGCGGGTCTGTAACTACTGTTGTAGTAACGGGGGAGGGTGAGGGTGCGGGAGAGGGAGATACTTTAGGCTTGTTTTTACTGCCCTTTGGCCGACCTCTTTTCTTAGGAGGGGAAGGTGGTGCTTGAGGCTTCATAGGCTGTGTGCAAGTTCTTATGTTATGACCTGCAACGCCGCAATTTTTACATACTCTTACCATAATTGAACACCTTCTGTTTGCCATTCCTCAACGAATTTCTTTCGGCTAATTGCCTTCTTCAACCTTTCCTGTGCGGTTCGGTTATCTAAAGATACGGATTCAATATAAGCGGTTTCTAATTGAGCCAAAGAAAATTTCGCTGTCAAATCAGTATCGCTATATGTTCCAAGCCTATCATAAGGTTCGGCTTCATAAACCTTTCCTTCGTCTTTTCCAAAGTAAAGTAACAATGCACCAATCCCAAATAATGCCGCAGGGATTTTTCGCATATAATATCCTTGTCCGTTTTGTTATCTAAAATCAATGGTTTTCTTCGGGTGCGCCCTGCTTTTTACAAGTCTTGCACCTAATATCAATTAAACCATTGACGAGGGCTAATTTAATTTGACTCCATGATAAGTCATAAAGGTTTGAATCCATAGAATAACGAATAATTAATTTTTCTTGAGATAAACAATGAGGGCAAGAATTATCAACCGATGATAATAAATAATCCTTCTTTTTTAATCTCAAATCGGCCTTTCTCTTAGTATTTTTGGTGATTATTCTATCAGTATTCCCTTTGTAATACTTAGGATTATATTTTTTCATATACTCCTTCTTTCTTTCGGGGTCGGAATAAGGCATACCTAACCTTTATGTCTTTATCTATCTAAATCTTGACTTCAAGACCCTATCTTGAAAATCGGAAGGATGGCAGGGATTTGAACCCTGCTGTTTCCCATATCATCGGAGTCGTCACCCCTAATGGTTTCTTAACCCTATTGTTTGAACAATCTCTCCTAACCATAGCGAAGAAGCCACAGTATTAAAGGCTTTCTATTCAAGAACAGGATTTCAAATCATGCCGCCTGTCATTAAAGCCAAAATACCGGGAACTGCCGCCAACAATAATTCCCAACGCATTCTCCTTTCTTCCTTGCCTTCGGATTCAACCAATTCAATTTTTTCCTTTAATTCAGCAATTTTTTCCTCTAATACGGCTATTCTTGTAATCAAAGGGGGCTGTCCGTTACCATCTCGGATTAACTTATTCAATCCATTTATGTCTTCTTTGAAACGAACAATCTCGGTTTCAATTCTTGAAATAACTACTTTAGCATCTTGCGTTTCATCAATAAATGTTTGTAAAATGTAAGCCAAATCTTCGCTAAATTCTTCAACAAGCCTCTCGGCTTCGGTTTTCTTTGTCAAGTTCATGCCTCCAATTTATTTTTCAATACTTCGCAAGTTCTTAAAATACAATCAAAACGCCGTTGAGAAAGTCTAAGTAAAAATGATATGTTGTCTATACAATTCGTCGCTGAATCAAGGTTTTCAGTTATAGACTTTTCGCTCATTAATAATCACCATTATGTTCTTCGGAAGCAAATAGCCAAAGTGCGGAAGGTGCTAAATCTCTTGGTTGGCTATCCATTCCCATAGCAAAGTGAACCGCTTTTCCAAAATGATTCTTTTCAATCATTCTTTTTAATTTTTTCATATCCGTAGCATCACTTCTTGTCATTTTCGCCATACCGTATTCTCCATCCTCCGAATACCTTTTAGCATCCGTTGTAAATTCGTCAATAGCCCTATCACATTGTCTTAACATTTCATCCTTATGCTTGAGGTATTCCTCATATTCATTAAGACGATTACAATTGGGTGCATTATGGTTATAATCACCACATTTACTACACTTTCTAAACCCTGCCTTTCTTTTCTTTGTTTCAGCCGCATACCCTTCAGCGTTCATGTCCCATGAAACCTCTCCGCTAATTGAACCTCGTCTTTCAACATCACATACTTCACACCGTTGGCCGTATTCAACCGAAGCCGTTCCATCATCTTCAAGCCCATAATCATTTCGGATATAAGCATTAGACCATGTGCAACCTTCGCTACAATCTTTCTTTGAAGGGGGTTTTGAAGGGATTTTGATTCCAAAGAACTCAAGAACCTTATCATTTAGGCTAAAATACATTGTATGTATGTTCCCCGTTGTTTCCCCATCTCTCCTAAAATCTCCGTCAGTATCAAAATTTATTTCTTTAGGATTGAACTTTCGTTTTAACCAATCTTCTATTTCTTTTCTTTCGCCATCAGCGATTAACCAATTGCCTTTTCCATCCCCATTTTTACTTTGTAGCCAAATGTTCAACCACCCATCGTAACTCAAACTCATCCACTCTTTGTATAATTTATAGGACACTTGCGAACCATCCCACCCATAAGCATACAAATCACCAATGTATATATTATATTCTTCGCCATCAATAACAACAACTTTATATTCGGGGATTTTTTGGGTTTCCGCCGCATATTGTATTTCGGTTTTATCATCATAATACATATAATCCGAAGGGTCAATTTTCCCGCTTCCGCCACATTCTTCACAGTCTTCTCCATCACCGTCAGCAGGGTCCCAACGGGTTGCAGGGGTATAAGAAGTCATTATCCATCCTTCACCCTCACAGGCAGGGCAGGGGTCAAATAAAGCGTATTTATCATCATCTATAACAGAATCATTCCATGCCTCAAGAATTTCATAATCATATCCCGAATCCTCTATCATCTTCTTCGGTAAGTATTCTTCATTTTTTACCTTAAATTCAATAATTTTTGCTAATTTTGGGTTATCCTTCTTCAAATCAGCGAAGTAGGCTTCCAAATCTTCTTTAGAAAGTTCTTCAATATCATATTCAGCACCGAACTTCTTTTTCAATGAAGCCATCAATTCGTCTTCACTAATTAAACCTAAATTGACTTTGTTTTCTAATTCTTGAATCATGGCTTCAATGTTTGCTTGTTCCATCATGGACTTATTCATCATAGCCTTAGCCATAGCACCTTTAGGGGCATCCCCTTGACGAATAATTGCCGCTTCAAAGGTTTCAGCACCATAATTCTCAAAATTAGTATTCTTTTTCGCCCATTCAATCGCTTGGGTTTTACTTACCTTCCTTCCCAATTCCTTTTCCGCTATTTTGATTTTTCTTTTTGAAAGAGCGAGTTTTTGCTTTACTCTTGATAACGATGCTTCACCATCTTCCCATAGATTTTCGGGGCCATATTCCCATTGTGTATAATTATGGTATATTTCTTCCATCAATTGATATTCTGTTCTCTTTGGCGGCATTTCATGGCGAGAATGTCTTTCACCATTTAGCAATCTTTCATACCAACCCGCCCCATAAAGACTTGTTGTATATGCTCTTGCATTCTTAGGGATTTTTCCCGTTGATGTTGCTTTATTCCATATTGGAGTCCCATCAGCCGTCTTTCCCACCAATGCCATTTTCTTATGTGTATATTTATCAGTAACAATAATTTTATTAGAATTGGATTCAAAGGTTTCAGCATTCATTTTCTTATCCATCTTATATGCTTCATCATCCCGACTTCGCCTTTCATAGATTTCCAAAGGTTCACTTGAATTAGCGACATAGGTTTGGGCTTCCTCTAATGTATTGAAATCGGCAGGTGATTCACCTTTCTCGTTTAGGACATAGAAATACAAAAATTCGGCATTCTTTTCTAATGCTTTGTAGCAAGCACACTTGGGGGCTTTAGCGGAACAATTCATAGGTTCGGGGGCTTTCATGCAAGCGCAAGGGTTGGCTTCGTCAGCACCGCAACAACATGAAGTCTTGCT
>Ga0098055_1001174_pt1 | contig 14404 bp, 27 predicted proteins | sample 17_taG_FD_75107 | JGI IMG/M metagenome (GOLD analysis project Ga0098055, IMG submission 75107) | Marine viral communities from the Subarctic Pacific Ocean - 17_ETSP_OMZ_AT15314 metaG | ecosystem: Environmental > Aquatic > Marine > Oceanic | place: Pacific Ocean | collected 2015-01-18 | reverse complement strand
CCGTCCAGGCTTGCGCCTGTCCTGGGTACGACCCACTGGCGGACTCCCTACGGGAGTACCTGCCGTTTCCAGGCCTTAGAGGGCCTGTCTACGGCGTTTGTTTGCGTTTTAGACCCCGACCTACCACCGCCCAAAAGGAAGGCCTTGTAGGGGTGTCTATGCGCTCTATTTCGCTAACCCTATCATGAACGGGTTCATCCTCCATCCCATCAAGAACCAGGCGAGGCATAGAACTCACTTCTTGAGGCGGTACACCGCACGATTGAACATGAATCCTTTCTTCATAGTGTACTGGTTGAACTTGTAATCTCGCTTCACATCTCTCTCACGGATTGAAGCGTTGAACTTTACTCTCCTGAATCCGAGCCTCTGCAATTCTTCTTGATATTCCTTCTTTGCACCGAATATCCCCCTTCGTATTCCTGTTTTCGGGTCTGTAAATCCTAAGAAGCCGAATCCTCCATGTGGAGATTCACCGCCCAATGATGATTCATCCGAGATTCTCCATGCACCTTGTCCACCATATCCCCTCTGCCAGGTTTGGCCTTCTCCATCCCTTATAGCAGTTCCAAACGGTCTACGGGCTTGACTTCGTTGTGTCCAATGTTTGCGAGCCATGATTAAGCCTCTCCTTCATCGTTTTTAGCCCTTTTGTAAAGGCGGTCAATTAGGATTCTTACATTCATCAAAGCAACCCTGGAATTGTGAAATGTGTAGCACAATGAGAAGTCGTCTTTATCATGTAAGTTTGTATTTACTTGATGGTGTATCTCTTCCAACATTTTTTCCAATTGGATTAGTTCTTTCATATCTGTATTTTCAGTTTCCATTCAATCCACCCCACTGTTCAGCCATAGCCTTTGCAATTCCATGATAAAACCTGGACCGCAACTTTCCTCTGTCTTTACCTGACATATTCAATATTTTCTCACGCTCTTTCTTGGGAAGTTTCATCATCTCATCATGTACATTGTTTGTTTCTTTCAGCAGTGGTAAGTTCTTCAACCATAATCCAGTCTTCTTTTGTTCGAGATGTCCGAACTGGTACGGTTGAATGTACTGATTCGGTTTGCGAATCCGTGAAGAAATCACTGATACAGGATTTTCAATTGCGATTCGTGGTATATCAGCATACATCAAATCTTGGACAAATTGTAGAGCATCCCTTCTCAATGATTCGGGTTTGTAGCCTGGTTCCCCTTCTTTCCTTGTGAAGCACCACGCACCACTTACGCTTAGATGTGTGCAAGGTGGATGAGCAATCATCAAATCCCAGTCTCTATCAACTGCGAGCAAGTCAAATATACTCCCTTTGAAATGTCCGTTGTACGGTGTGTGAGGCGGTACTGGGTAAGTTGATTCACATTCCAGTATATCACAAGAAACGGCTACATGACCCGCTTCCAGGAATGCATCACGGACGATTCCCGAATATTCACAAGCAATCAATACACGCATCAAATCAACTCCAATACAAGTTCCATTTGTCCAGTTTCTTCATCAAGTGCTATGAACACAATGACCGCCCATCCATGAGGTGTCATGATTTTCTCACCCATTTTCATTCAAACAACCCCTTGACAATGTGAAGTCCAAGTGTAGGATGTACACAATTTCTTACAATTTTCATCGGGTCATGCGAACCTTTGAGATAGATGTTCTTTTCAAAGTGAGGCATTCCCAACCAGGTCAAGTATTCATTTCTTGCCTTATCATTCGCCGCTTTGAAAGCACTTTTACCGTTTGAATCCTTGAAGGTTTCAGGCTGTTCGTAGTTTTTACTAATTGGACTTAGATTTGTCCAAAAGTAATGCCGTCCAACTTCAACAGGAGTTATCAAGGGATTGTAATATGATTTGACATTTTCAACAACATAAATCCCCTTGAATATGTGCTTTAGAAATAGGATTTCTTGATAGAGCATCATGTCAGGATATTTCTTCTTATGCCTGGTGTATAAAGCCATTTTTGAATGTGTAGGGCATGGCGGTGAAGTCCAAATCATGTCAAAGTTTTGGTAATTGTCAAGAAGGTACTGGTGAGCATCTCCAACAATTACTTCATCATTTGGGAAGTAAGTTTGGTACTGTTCTGCGACCTTAGCGTTCTCTTCAACTGCCGTGATTTTCCAGGACTTAGGCCACAAGAAGCGGTTTCCTCCAATCCCTGCAAAGAGGTTCAAAACCTTCATTCCAACCCCTCCTGGATTTCTGCGAAGTTTTCCATCCAATGAAACAAAACCTTACCTGCAAGACTCCGACTGATTTCGCAATGTTCAACTAAATACGGCGTAGCACCATACATATTTGTAATGCCTGATTCACGCAGAACATTCAAGAATATGAAATACTCTTTCCATTCCCAATTTACGCTCACGAATCTTCACCTTCCATTTCATCGTACAGGTCGTTCTGCTTGTTTCTAAGGTGCATTCGGATGATACCTAATTCCAGGATTCGTACACGGTCAAAACCGCTTTTACGCATCAGTGCAAGTTCCTGGTTCACTTCTTGAATCATTTCTTCAAGGAATTGAATAGTCATACTTTTTCACCTCTGTACCCACGGTATGATGCCCCACCACTGTTATCACTCTTTCCAGTTTGATAACATTTCAAGACCTGGTTTTGTCCACGAATCAATGCCCGACAATAAAACAGTCCGTTCATTCTTTCACTGAGTCGGAAGTATGCGTTCAAATCCTGGTCCTTAAAGGCCATGTCTTTGACTCTCGCAACCGCTTCAATTTCACGGTCAAGTTCTTCACGCATTTCTTTAAGGGTCATTCGCTTCATTCTTTCACCTCACGACACATAATGATTCCATTAACATTTGTCCAGGGTTGTAGGTTGTTGGCTTTCAAGCATTTGTCAATAATGACTTTCCATCCAGGTGAATACTCTTCGTATGGGTATTCCATGAATAGGTCAATCATTTTAGCACATTCATTCTTTGTAAAGTTCATTCGCTCACCACACCTTCTTCAATCATTTCGTTCCATCCAATTTCTTCTTTGGTTTGTTCTGCGTACTTCATTTCTATTCCTCCGTTGTGCCTTTGTTCGGCTTATTTAGTCCTATCAGTAGCCACCCTATAAACATTTCGTTAGTATATAAACAAACGAGAAAGTTGCTCATAGACGGCGTTTAACGCCCTCTAAGCGTTTAGGCTATGGTTGTACCACCTTAGAAAGTTCCGTAAAAAGCAAGACTGCGAGCCTGTTTTTTGTACCCAACGCAGTACAACGATTCCTGGTTCCAGGCTGATTAACGACCTGGAGGAACTATGAAGTTCTTGAAAAAGAAATATGAAATTAGCATCACGGTGATTGTCGCACTGATTTGAACTCCATGACCTTTTGATTCTTGGCGTATCGCCCTGATAGCACCTTGAACACCTCTCACCATAGCAACGCCCAAAACTTCAACAGATTCTTCTATGACTTCACCCGCCACATCAACCGCTTTGTCTCCCGCTTCATCCGAGAAGAAGGATAGACCTGCTAAACCTGCGCCACCTGCTAAAAGAGGGATTAGTAAGGGTATCGCCATTAGTCCACCACCCTCATGAATATTTCATTTGTGAGTTTCAGTCCTACGGCCATTATAACGACGGGTACGATTGAGACCAGGATTCCAAGACCGATTCCAACGGAAACGGTTGGGATTGCTGAAAAACCTCCTACTGCTGTATTTTCCACTTGCTTTGTAAATGTCATTCTTCACCACCTCGGAAAGAAAATATCATGTAGAGAACTCCCAAGATTAGAACTCCCCCAACAACCAACGCAAGTACATTTCCAGTTTCAGTTGAAGTTTCTTTGTCTTGTCCAGCATCACCAGGAAGTCCACTTCCTGGGCTGTAAGTTGTTGAATCAGTTGTGTCTTTTTCAACTTCAATCACTGCAAGAAATGTTTCATCATTGATTTCTTGAGGTGCGCCTTTTACTACTTGCGTTCCATTCTTACGAATTGAAAACCTGGATATACCTGCAACCTCGGAATCAATATCAATCTCTACTGAATCGCCGCCGAACAAATCAATTGATACTTTTTCAGTATCTCCATAGTTGGTACTTTGATTAAAAGCATCAGCCTCTCCTAAATCATATGATTCAAGACCTGACACACTGACTTCATCCAGGTTTGGGATGTTATCTTCAAAGTACCCTCTGTTCTGTGTCATCATCTTCAAGCGCACTCTGTACCCTTCTTTGACTACGAGTTTAACCCCTCCCGAATCCGCTAAAAAGTCGCTATCAGTGATTCCCAATATACGACCATCAGTATTAGAAACGGTATAAACCTCAACCAGTTTCACGGTTGAAAATGGGCAGTACATAGAATCGTTGTTAGAGTTGTACCATCCCCAGGAATATACGGGGAGTATTCCCGTAGGCTCTACATAGTTGGGGTCTTCCCTTTGAGTAAGTCTCGCATCAATGTAAGTCTTCAAAATATCCATGTCGGTTTCGGTATTCATGGTAAGTGTTCCAAACTCCACAAGTCCGTACATATCTCTAAAGATTAGTTCATGAGGCGGTGTAAATCTCTCTTCAATTCCTCTCCCCTCAACCATAATCAGGTCGTAAGTAATTCCATCCTTATTCTTACCATCTTCACCGTCTTTATGATTGGTGTCCTGGAAAGTGATTTTGACTCCTTCATAATCAAAAACTTCGCTTCCACCAACAAGACCGTTTGCAGAACTGACATAAGAAGAAAATATTTCTTCTGCCTCTTCTTGGGTCATGATGAAACTGCGAGACTGACCCTCTGTTGAACTAACTGTGTAGAATGATTGACCCGAAGCCCTCATATCAAGCGAGTTTGTAGTCAATGTCATACTGATTGTAAATCCTCGCACTTTTTCAGTGCGTACAGTTTCTACGGACATCTCACCAGTCTGTTCTGTGGTTTCTTCATAGGTCGCTTCATCAGCAGTTAATGAATTGTAATCGCTTACGATTCTATCCTTCAAACCTGTGGGAAGGTTTCGCAGTTGTGTGTTTCCTTCTGTTGAATATCGGTAAAACTCTTCACGCTTTGCACCTCCTGTAATCGTGATGTAAGCGGTGTCATAATCCATACGCCCATCTACTTCGGGAACGGTCCAGGAAATGCGCCAAGCATGATTTGAACCTTTAGGGATTTCCGAGTGAATTGAATACACCTTTCCACCACCTCTCAAAGGTGATGAAGAAACAGGATTCTTCTTGAATATTGAAGTATCAACCATCAAGCACAACCTCCAATACCGTTTGCGAGCGTTCTAAGGGGTCTACAAGGCAAGCAAATGAAAATTAGGTACTTACCTACCACTGAGGAAAAGGAAGGGCTTGTAGGGGTGTTTATTCGCTTCAAATCATCATCCCCTGCAAATCAAGTCCAACCATAGCCCCAACACCGATTGCTACGACCTTTAACATTGATGTGGCTGTTGATAATTGTCCGACCAATAATGAAACCTGATTTTCAAGTTCATTGATTCGTGATTCAACATCACGGATTCTTCTGTTCTGTTCATTGTCCAGGTCAGTCATTAGTAGCGACCCCCAATCTTACCCGCTTTGTTCTTGTAAGACTTTTTACCAATACATCCCCACATTTTACGAGCAAGTGCATTTGGTGTCCATTTTGAAGGTGTAGGAATACCGCTTGAACGGGCGCAATATCTATCGCCTTTCCTGGTTCCTGGAGAAATTGTATAACCTTTCGCCCCTGCGTGAACAGTCTTACCAGTAGGACTTTTGACAGTCCATTTCTTACCTTTACGACTGCTTCGGCGTATGGTACTCATGAAATCAACCCCAATGCTTGAAGGACTGTGCATATTTGATTTATAGTCGCTTCATTTTGATTTGGGTCGCCTCCAACAATAGGAAAAGGGATGGATAATTGAGGGGTTGGTGGAACACCATAAAAACCGATAGTACCAAACGGGTCGGAATGAGTCAATTCAGTTCCCGCATTAACAACCGCACCGCCAAGTTGTTGTGAAGCCGTTATAAATCGCCCATCAACGGTTCTTGTCGCCAACATATCCTTGACACTAACAAGCGAAAAGCCGTTAGCATCCAGGTCTACGGTCATTGGGTTTTGAACGCCTGAACCGCTTCCCGATGATGGAACAAAAACTTGACTCATATTAACACCTCAACACTTCAACAAAACCGCTTGAGGCTGAATCAAGTTCAACCCATAGGTTTGATGTTGAAAGGAGGTTCGGAGGGTCAAGGATTATGACCGTATTTGCTTGAAACAATATGAAGTTGAAATCTATTTCGCCTTGAGAAAGGGAAACCTTTGTGTCTTCGGTGAATCGTAAAACGAGTCTGCCCGTTTCAGTACCACCAGGAATAGCAATAACAAGACCTGTACTCAATGAATAACGGTTGATTGAGGTACTCATTACTTCTTCCTCCGAATCTTGAGAGGCGAGCCGTAGTATTTACCACTCTTCGTAGCACCGAACAATTTACCGCGTGAAAATATCATTTTAACGCCTGAGGCGATTCCTTTTCCACGCTTAATTTTCACTTGTTGTTTTCGAGGCATATCAATCACCATAGGCACAACCTACACCGCCCCTCGCCTGGAAATCCAGGGTCATTAGGACGGAGGTATGAGGTTGTGATTATTATTACTCAAGGGTTCGTTGTAGAACACTCTTAGAGGTGTTTGCAGGTGCGCTTTGGGTTGAACGGGTGTCCATTCCTGTACGACCTTCAACACCTGCAACCATAATTGGCTGGAAGGTGTAGGATTGTGCCGCAGTAGTGAAATCAACTTCAAGTTGTAAATCGCCACCCGTAGCCATGTAGGTTGGGATGAAAATTGCGCCTGGAACTTCAATGTCATACTGTTGTGCAGAGAGTGAAACACCATCGGCGGCGTATTGTAGTCCATTGCTCAAGTCCGAATTGAGATAGCGAACCAGGGAAGGTTCAAGACCGAATGCGCCAAGAAGGTGAACACGGATTCCTTGCGTACCGATGTTGTCAGCCGCTTCGGTGTTATTCTGCATAAGAATACCTGCAACGGCACCTGGAACATTTTGTGGAACTCTCACAACAACGGATTGAATACCGACTGCACTTGTGAATGAGGTTGAAGGAACTGCGGTTGTACGAGTTTGTGTATCATCGTTCAATCGTAGCCACACTTCAAGAGAACCTGCCGTAGCAGAAGAACCTGCACCTGCAAGACCCAGGATGAACTCCATACGGCCAACGCCTTGTGGAACATTTGCACCCATTGGGATTTCAGCCCAGTAATCCTTTGCAGTATCACCAGGAACTTCAACGGAGGTTGCACTTCGTCCGAGAGATTGAAGGAAGTACCCGAATCGTCCAAGACCAACATTTGCAGGGTTATTGACAGAGGTTCGGAAGTCTGTAAAAACTTCACCGTTCAAAATACATCGGTAATTTTGAATGAGGTTGTCAAACGAGCCGTCGCAGAAGCCTGAGTTTGTGGTTTGTGAAAAGTGAAGGATAACACTTTCAACGGTTCGCCCCGAAGGAACATTTTCACCGAAGGTAATTGTTTGTCCATTATCAGTCATGACAAGGGAAGCATCATGGATTTTATAAAATTGTACACCAGCCATTCAAATCACCTCACTTACGACGGAATGCGTTCTCCAGGGTATTCATTGGTGGGTTGAAGATTGCGAACCCGATTGCGATACCTGCGGCCAAAGCCAAATAATCAACAATGCTTGTAAAAGACAGTTTAGGAAGTGGAATCATCTTAGACCACCGCCGCACTGTTAAGACCTGTTCGTGAGTCAATGACTTCTTGAAGCGTACTCTTTGTAGGAGTAATGTAAGTAGTCATTGTGTTTGCTACGGCGAGAATCGCCAAAATTGAGAAGGCGGCCATCATGCCGCCACCTAAGTTTCCGAGAACCATGATTTTACCCAAACCGATTTGGTACTTAATGAACTCCCTGGATAAGTTTTGGGCTAAACGATGTACTGCGAAGGGGTACAAAAAACAGGCTCGCAGTGATGCTTTTTACGGAACTTTCTAAGGTGATACAACCATAGCCCAAACCCTTCAAAGGCCTTTAAGGGGGGTTTATGGGGTCTTTATTGACATCCTTATAAATAGCCACAATGTTTATAGACCGTCAATAACGAGCAATATTTAACGGCCTATGAGCCTACTGAACCAATACGGAGATGAAAAACATGAGCAAGAAAATTGATGAACTAAGAAGCAAGGTTGCTTCATTGAAAGGACAAGGTACAATCCTCAAGGTCGCAGACCTGGAAGACAAAGCCTTCATCCTGGATGTGCAAGCCACGAACACAGTAGAAGGACAATACGGACAGCAATTGCTAATCGTTGGAACAAGCGTTGATGGCTTGGAACAAGCGGAAGGCGAAGAAGTTCGTATCTACTTGAACAACAAGCGACAAACCGTCTTTGAAGGCGCATACGATGAACCAGGACAATACGCATTTGTCTTTGGAACAAAGGTGCAAATGAAGAACGGCTACGATTACATCCCTCTTGAACTTGTAGAAAAAGTTTGAGACTTGTACAATCGTACACGCTTTGAGGAAAGGATGAGTCCGAGTACATTTCCAGGTCTTTGACCTGTTGCCGCCTGAGTGGGGGGTTCGCCCCCTGCTTAAGGCCTATCACTATCACATTCCAGGGGGGAACAAATGACATACACACCATCAAAAGACACGATTCAAAATCTAAGAGACTTGTACGAACTAAGAGGTTCATACGCGGGTGTAGCGAGAGATTTGAACAAAGGTCGTAGGAGTGATTCAAAACAGTTCACACCATCCCAGGTAAAGCGAATGCTGAACCAAAGAAATGAAGGTGGTGCAGGTTCGGGATATTCAAAGGTGAACGACCCAAAACCTGTACGCTTATCATCAGCACAACAGAGAAGTCTTCAACGGAAGGCGAAAATAGAATCAGGAACTTACGAAAAAGCGTTCAAGGAAAGTAAAGCACCAAACGCCATTTACGATTCAATCAAGGAGAATATTGAAAACAAGAGAAACAGGTTGAAAGAGCGTAGGACGAAACTATTGAAGCAAGGCCAAAAGAAGGAGGCTGATGCTTTGAATAAAGAAATCCAGGCCTTGAATAAGTTTGATGATGAATTAGACGCTACTGCGAAGAATGCGAAAGGCTACAAAGATTGGAAGGGGATGCAAGATGCAAAGACTCCTTGATTTACCCGAAATACGAGAACAGAAGCGGCCACGCTATGTTCCTAAGAACTTTGCATCATCATCAATACAACCTCAACACGCAAGAGGAATTGATACTGAAACCCTGGACGGTAAGGCTTACTTGATTACTTACGAGAAGGCGAAACAAGACCGTAAGACTAAGTTATGGGAATTATACCCAGTGGCTAAGTATGTATCAACATTTGAAGAATGTCTGTATGGCGTTTTAGAGGGTGGAAGAACCTGGTTCAAAGGTGGTAAAATGGGATATACAAACCCCGACTACTTCTTTTGGAACTTGAAGTATGATGCTCAAGCACTGCTAAAACACTGCCCCAATTCAATAATAGATTTGGTCTACTTAGACAAGTCGGTGAGGTTTAATTATCGTACTTTTGAGGTGGTGGACTGGGATGAACCAGGAAATCATGAACATACCGTAGAGGTGTTCTATTTACCGAAGAAATGTTTGAGATTCACCTTTCATAAATCGCACACTTTTACACCTGAAAACTCATCAAAGACCGTGAACGGTGGTACTGTTGAGTTTTGGGATGCTATGCAGTTCTATGGCGGTTCTCTCAATGCTAATTCTAAGAAGTTCCTGGGCGATAACAAGACCGAAGTATGTTTTGATGGGTCTAAAATGGATGTTTCTAAATTGGGTGATGAGGTTATGATTAAGGTCAAGAAGGGTCATACTTTCATCTATGAAAAGCACATATACCACGAATACTACAAAGAAGACATTGAATATTACGGTCTAAAGGATGCTGTTTTGTGTGGTCGTCTAATCCGTAAAAAGTTGGCTGAGTTTGTCCAGGAAAGGGTACAGTTCAGGAATCCGTATTCAATAGCCTCAATTGCTCAAACTGATTTGATGTTCAAGGGTTATCGTGAAATAATTCCCGACCCAGTGAAGTATGATATTGAATTAAGAATTGCTCGCACTGCATATCATGGAGGTTGGTTTGAGGCTCAATCCGTAGGACTTGTAGAAGATGCGATGTACATAGATTTGAAATCGGCATACTTGTATTCGCAGTATCACCTGCCTTCAATGACAAGGTGGAAACCTGTATTGACTAAGAAGGGTAAGCAACGAATCAAGAAAGGACAACCACTTTTTGAACCTGAATTGAGGGGTAAGTTCGTAATGCAAAGCGACAAAGCGGACGGCAATCCTGGAATGATTGAAAAGGAGATGCTTGAAATTGCAGAACCCAGGAACGACCATTCACCCATATTTTGTCATGTAGATGCTCAATTCATGGAAGGAATGCCCTGGAACCCGTTGTGCTATGTCGGTGAGTATGGCGCACCACTCACAACACCCACTGAGTTTAGCGGTTTCATTACCTATGATGAATACAAAGAGGCTAAGAAATGGCCGCATGAATATATCAATGTCAATTCCTTTTCAGCCTGGATTGATGATACAGAAACTTCATCCTATCCATTCCGAGACTTCATAGATTACTGGTTTGATGTGAAAGAATCAAAAGACCCTTCCGACCCTGCTTACACTATTTCTAAGAGTCTTGCAGTATCGCCGTATGGGAAGACCATACAGGACATAGAGGGTAAATCGGGGCAACTGTACCATCCTCATTATGCCGCTATGACTACGGGTATTTGTAGGGCTTCAATTGCACGATTTATTAGACTCAACGATTACAAAGCGGTGATGGTTGCGACTGATGGGATATTGATTAGGAGAACCGATTTGAAAACGATACCTAAGAGATATTTGGACGCTCGCTCAAACTTGGGCGAATGGGAAATTGAAGACCAGGATGTGGATGCGGTGGTTCTCATGTCAGGCGTTTATGGATTTGTTGAAAGAACTCCTACATTGAGAAAGGCTACTTTTGTACCCCTGGAAAATGGGCGAATAGGTATTGAAGAAACATTGACACACAAAACGAAATCAAAGGAACGAGGTTCTGCGGCGTATTTCCGTGATAAATCGTCTTCGGAATCCTGGTTTGACTTCTTGACTAAGAATCGGGATTTAAGCGAAGTCAGCACAAAGGTTAATCGTCCGTACTCCCTGGGTGAGGCAAGGCGAATTGTGGCCGAAGGAGGGGAAAAAGTGGCGCAGTTTTCATTGATGAATATATTTGAAGAGCGAGACTTTACTTTGAAGGCTTGTGGAGATTCAACAAAGCGAAGGTATGACCCGAACAACAAACCCGAAACCTTCGGGGATTTACTTACAGGAACATACGAACTATGGAACTGGGATTCATGGCTTGATGTGGACTATGTTTTGAGTGGGGGTAAAGTGAAATGACACGATTGAAAAGAAGAAGAGTACGGATAACAAAAGCCATCAGGTTTTACTTGAAGGTTGTTTCAAATGGTGAATGGCGTTCAATCCAAGCAATCATAAATCATTTGGATTACTCATCCAGGGGTCGCAGGTCTTACAACTCATTGACACCGAATAGCCTGGGTCAGTACATGAGATTCATACCCGAAGCAGAGAGACAAGAATTGTTCATGGGTAATTCCAGGTCTACACAATACCGTATTTTGAATGGAGAGGAAGAAGAATGAGTAAGTGTTTTGAATGTCAGCAGAGATTATTTCCCTACGCCCATTACGGCCTGGTCTGCCCCAACAGTCGTTGCCCACTGTTCAAGAAATTAGGGGTACAAAAAACAGGCTCGCAGTAATGCTTTTTACGGAACTTTCTAAGGTGGTACGACCATAGCCAAAACGCTTAGAGGCTGTTAAACGCCGTCTATGGCTAATTTTATCGTTTGTTTATATACTAACGGAATGTTTATAGGGTGGCTACTGATAGGACTAAATAAGCCGAACAAGGCAAACAGGAGATGAAGAAATGAGAAACGAAATTAGAATGAAAGATGCAAGAGATGAAGACGGAACTGGATTCTTAACCATAGAGGAAGCGTTCATGTCAAAACATTCAGGAGAACAACTCGGATGGACTGAAATCAACCGAACCTGGTATTACAAGGGAGTCGCCCAATCTATCCACATTACTTGCGATGTTGTAAAAGAAGTACAAATCCAACAATTCACAAAGACCCGATGTACCTGGACTAAGAAGCAAATTAGAAACGGTATCAGCAATTGTCTCAAAGACCAAAACTACAACTACACCGTGATAACTCGCAAAGAGAAAAAGTGCTGAACCGAAAATCTCAAGTAGACTAACCAGGTGGACTAATCATGGACGGGTGGACAAACAACGATGAGGCTTTAGAACAGTTTGATGAGTTGGTGTATGCGGCGAATGTGCCTTTGAAACCATTCATAGATACTCTACAAACTCACGGCTATTTGGACAAGTCTCCAAACTCGCTTCTCCTGGTTCTTTTAGGACAAGCCATGAACGCCTACATGAATAATCGTTCAAGCGGAAAAACGCCATACCACTCTTTCCAGGCTATGACTGAATACATGAGTACAAATCCACTACTTGCCCAACTCATGCTCATGGGTGGTGCAAATCAATGACCCCTACAATTTGTAGAATATTCTTCAAAGAATGTCATTGTGGAAAGTGTAATTCAGGAGTTGAAGAAGAATGACAGTTGGACATACAGTAGACGAAGATGGAAAGTATGTTTGTGATGAATGTGGATGGAAAGGAAGTAGAAGTGGATTCTACAAACATCGTGCAGTACACGCTTCTCCACAAGAAGTAGAAAGTGAAACGATACCAATTCAAGAGGATTCTACACCAGTGGAAGTTGAAGAATCTACTGAACAGTCCTGGATGGACTGGGGAGATATGGGTGGCGAGGACAATTCAACCGAGACTATGCCTACACCTTTGAAGGCGTTGAACAAGAAGGCGGTAAAATCTAAGCGTAGTAAAAAGACAAAGGCTGAGATTGAAAGTGCAAGGTCTACTTCAAAATCTCTTGTCAATTTAGGACTTACCTTTACTGATACACTCATGACAATATGGGGTCGTGGACAACTCTTAGACCCTGACTTTGAAGTGAGGCATTCGGACAAGGATAAGAACCTGACAAGTGATGCAGTAGTAGGTGCTATGGAGGAAAAAGGATATTTTATCTCCGATTCAATATCCAGGACAACCGTTGCAACCGTTATGGTTGGATGGTACATCGGTTCACCAATGTACAAGATTCAAAAGAAATCTAAGAAGAGTCTCTTCAAGGGTGGTCGTGGAAGTGGACTACTTTCGAAAATCCCTTTGATTGGTCGTCTATTCCGTAAGAAGAAGAAGCCTGGAATTACAGTAGAGCAAGCGGAGTTGATGAGTAATGAAGGATGAGAAGCAGTTGGTAAGAGACTTATTCCTCCCTTCAAGGAACTCATCCCGTTCCCTATCTACGGCTATGGCGGCAAGGACTGGAAGTGGAAAGACCGAACTACTTTCACACCTGGTAAGAGCGGCGAGGAAGGATGAAGCGTTCAAGGAGACTCGCTTCATTTATGTATCAATCAAGCAAGAACACCGATTCGGTGATAAAGTACCAATCGTTTCAAACATAGGCGATATGCTAAAGGAAATGAGTAAGAATCCTATCGTTTCTTACTATCCTCCTGACCCCGAATATTACGAAGTGGACTTAGATGAGATAATTGAAACCTCTTTTGAAATTGGTGATGATATAGAAGGAGGAATAGTTTTGATAATTGATGATGCAAATGTTATCAAAGGCTTTGATTCAAGAGGGCAACCATCACCCGCAGTAAAGAAATTGACAATCGCAGGGCGTTCAAAGGGAATCCGAGGTCTGTTCATAACTCATAGGATTGCGAACTTACCCAGGCTCATGAATGGTAATCTAAGCGGTTTGATTCTAATGTCAATCTCAAGTATGGATTTAGACTACGGAAAGAAAATATTTGGACATGACTTTGAACCTCTACTTCCCGAACTTGTAGATTACAGATGGGCGTATGTAGACTTGATAGAGGAACAGACTTACAAGTTCAACCCAGTACCACTTCCTGGTTCCAAGAAGAAGGAATCCCGTTCATGATAGGGTTAGCGAAATAGAGCGTATAGACACCCCTACAAGGGCTTCCTTTTGGGCGGTGGTAGGTCGGGGTCTAAAACGCAAACAAACGCCGTAGAGGGGTCTTCTAAGGCCTGGAAATAGCAGGTACTCCCGAAGGGAGTCCACCGTGGGTCGTACCCAGGACAGGCGCAAGCCTGGACGGGTGCGACCCTCTTAGGGGG
>Ga0098055_1001170_pt1 | contig 14435 bp, 18 predicted proteins | sample 17_taG_FD_75107 | JGI IMG/M metagenome (GOLD analysis project Ga0098055, IMG submission 75107) | Marine viral communities from the Subarctic Pacific Ocean - 17_ETSP_OMZ_AT15314 metaG | ecosystem: Environmental > Aquatic > Marine > Oceanic | place: Pacific Ocean | collected 2015-01-18 | reverse complement strand
CTAGTAGTGATTTAAGTTTATCCTTTGCGGCTAACCCAAATACTTTTTCTACTTTGTCTCTTGTACGACTTTCCGGTGTATCAATGCCCATTATGCGAACACGTTCTTTAACTAATACTACACCAAAGCCTAGGTCAATGTCTACATCAACGGTATCACCGTCCACTACTCTTTTAATTGTTACTGCATATTCATACATGTTTAATCATCCCCAGTTTAACTGTTAATGATATATTTATATCACAGGAATCCAAGTATTAAGGAGGTAAGGAGTAGATTGTATATAATGCATAGGAACAAAATCCATTGAAACACCTATCCTTGGGTCGTCTTCTTGCCATTCATTGACCATATGTGTATCACCTTCATCTTCGTATATGCTAAATGTATTATTTTTAGCATGGTGATCAAATATTTTGCCATCTGCCCACTTGTATCTGGTGACACTAGGTTCGGTGTTAATATAATACGAAGCGACATAAGTTTCATCTAAATCGCTAAGAGCTTTCCAATGATTATGCCACGGTATACTCTCTCCTTTTTGTTGATAGTTCAACCAAGCGTGTACATAATATTTGTTATTGTAGGTATTAATCTTATTAAATTCACTACAGACTTTTCGATACAGTTCGTTGATACTGGTGTAAGGGAACGTAAACACATTATAGAAATCGTGTAGTCGTGAACTGGTAGGTGCCTGTTCTAACTGTTTGCTCAGTGCGTGCTCATACTTTTTAGCGTGGGGGACTTCTTGTTTGCCGTATGCTTTTGTGACTTTGTTGTTTATTCTACGACAATCTTTTGTTAGTTGTTTGAGGTCTAGATCAAACTCTATGATCTTCATTTACTTAATATCCTAGTTATTTCATATGTTATATCACGTTCACCAGAATCGCTGTGAATGTCTAAGCTTGGATGATCGTGATGATTTTTATGCCACGTTTCTCCAAAACTAAACCACATATAGTTTTTAGTATTGCTTGGTCCTAGGCTATCGTGTTGTAGTAATAACACCAAAGCCACTGCCCATAACGTTAAGCTGGCCGGTATAGCCCAAGCAAATAAAAATAATTCCCAACTGATTAGATACATTATAAAAGCATTGCCAAATACAAATAGCCAATAGTATTCGTGTACCCAATGGTACTGTCTCATTAATCCAATTAAGTTTTTACTAAACACTATGTCATTGCCGTGTATAAATTTATGATAGCAAAAGAAAACACTACGCCATCCTCTAGTTCTACCGTGCGGATCGTTTGCTTGATCTGAATGTCTATGATGTATATTGTGTACAGCAACAAAACTCAATGGCGAACCTAGTCCAGGCATAAAAGCACACCAAGCCACAAACCATTCAACAGGTTTACGCATTTCAAAGTACCTATGACTAAAGTACCTGTGCATTCCTATATTGTTGCCTATACAGAGATATAAGAAATAAAATACAAAACTAACTAACCACCAATACCAATCTGCTCCTACACCTAGCACAAGGAATACAGGTAACAATAACTGTATCATTGTCATCCATACATAGTTAGGTTTTAATAGATACTTAATCACGGTTAGGTTGCCCTTGCCAATCATATTTTGGTCTAAATACTCTACTCAATTGATATGTCCAATCAATTTCCCCAGGATTGATTGCTGTGTCTGGAGCCGCTGGATGTAAATGATGATTTAAATGTAGCCCTTCGAAATATATTTCCCAGTTTGCTAATTTACTATTTTGTGCAGACATACCCCAGTGCTGTCTTAACACTGCTGATGCTATTCCCCAACAACTTAATCCAGCTGGTATAAACCATAAGAACAAGAATACTTTGTAACTAATAAAATATAGCACAAGAGCATTTAATAAAAATAAGGGAACATAAAATTTATGTACCCACCAATACTTACGTGTAAGTTCTGCTACACGTCTATTAAACACAGGAGTTTCTTTTGGGTCTACAGGTTTCTGGAACCACACTAATAAACTTTTTATACCTCTTACAGGACCGTGTGGATCATATTTTGTATCTGAATATTTGTGATGAATGGTGTGTGTTATGGCATAACTTAAAGGGTCACCTAGTCCAGTCATTGATCCTAGCCATAGTAAAAAGTATTCAACGGGTTTACTAACTTCAAAATGACCGTGTGTAAAATATCTATGTAGGCCTATATTATTTCCAATCATAGAATATCCAAAGAAAGACATAAGGATACTACCTACCCACCAATACCATTCTGCTCCACTAGTAACTCCTAGATATAGAGCATAAAAGAAAGAAAGTTGAAATAGGCTACTTGTTAACAAACTTGGTACCATATATTTTAAAATTTTATCTATCATATCTCTCCAATATTAAACTAGCATTCCTTCCGCCAAATCCGAAGCTATTCTTTATAGCGTATTTAACATTTAATTTTGTACATTGTGTGGGTAGACTCATGGTATCACCACAAGGTACTTTTAAGTTAGCATTCCCTGGTACTATACTATCACGCATAGATTGTATAGTATAAATTGTTTCAATGATTCCTGAGACTGCCATTGTATGCCCGATCTGTCCTTTGTTACTAACCATGGTAATTCCAGGAGTTATTTCACTCATGGCTTCAAATTCTGTTAGGTCACCGCACGGTGTGCTTGTAGCGTGGGCATTTACTAAATTAATTTGTTCTGCATCTACTTGAGCGTTCTTTAATGCTTTACGCACTACAGCTCTTGCCCCTTTTCCTTTTGGATCCGGACTGGTATCACTATCAAACATAGTAACAAAGCCTAGTCCTTTAATAATAGAATATATCTTTGCACCTCTTGCAAGAGCTTTACTTAAAGGTTCAATAATCATTGCGGCCGCACCCTCTCCCATAATAAAACCATCTCTGTTCTTGTCAAAAGGAGCTGAGTGAGTACCTAATGCTCCGAGACTTTGGAACCAGTATAGATATATTGGATCAGTAGTATGATCACTACCACCTACAATAACAGCATCTAGATCATTATCACAACGTAACATATTAACAGCAGTATCAATTGAACTAAGACCAGTTGTGCAGGCGGAGTCCATTGCTGTATTAGGTCCTATAACACCATAGATATTTGCCACTTGAGCCGCAGGAAAATCTAATCCCATATTGAGTGTTGTGCGTGGACTAACTTTGCGTTTACCTTTGTTTAATGCCGAGAAAAAATCTAACCGTACGTCAGTACCACCACCAAATGTGCTAATAATAGTTCCAACATTTTTACTTGTTAACTTAGCATCATTAATAGCTTCATCAACAGATAGTAAACAGGATTTAGTATTTTTATCCCAATGACGCCATTTTGTAGTAATATGATCAGGACCTGTAAGTGGGTGTGGTGAAGTAGCAGAAACTTTAGATTGTATACCGGTGTATGTTTCAGGAAATCTTGAATCATCATCTTCTGGATAATCAATTGGCTTAATTGCAGACTTTCCGTCAAGTAAGTTTTTCCAGCTGGTCTCAGCATTTGTGCCTAGGCCATTGTAAACGCCTATACCTGTTATAACGTACTGTTCCATATTAACTCATTAAGTATGTATATAATTACTTATCTGATACCAACGCACAAATTGTATTATCTGGCAGGTTTAGTGTTGCTTGTTTTTTTGGAAATAATTTGGCATGTTGCATGGCTTTTATATCTTTACCATTAGCGGTAATAGATCCTGTTATGCAGACTATAGTTATACGCTTTTCTTGTGCTGTAATTACATAATCTGTTTGTGGACCTTTTAACATCGAAACAACTATGTCTCTGGTGTCAGGGATTGGATTAAAGTTAATAAAACTTAAATGTTCATCTGTGGTTTTAATATGATGGTACAGATCTTTGTAAGGACGATGATCAAACAATGTTCCTGGTATTTTAGAATCATTTGAATATACAGCAGGACCGTCTGGTGTCTCACTAAATTGAACAATAGCACTACCACTCACAATATAACTCCACGAGTGAAAATGTCCGTTTCCTGTGTTTAGATAAGGTACGGTATTTTCTTCTGGTCCCATATGAGACGCACAATAGATAAAATTGCCTGCGTTGATTGAGTTATTTAAGATCATATTTTAACTTCTGGATCAACAAACATGGCCAATTCCTGGCCATCTAAGAATGGATCAGCTATTTCGGGTAATTCAGTAGCTGTTACTTCAACTTCGTGTCCATTCCACCCACTAATGTCTATAGGTTGTGGTGGGCTTTCTGCTAGGTCTCTTTGTTGAACATATAGACTGATTTGAGGGCGTACAGCTTCAATGAATTCGTCTAGATTTTTTACGTTATAGTTTGTAGTTTGGAATGCCACAGCAGGATAATCATCTATAGATTTTTTACTATTGTCTGAACTGTATTTTACTAATACGGTATGCGAGTCTTGATCTATCTCTACAATTTTGATTTTGATATTACTCATTTGTCCTTGTGTTACGCTTGACGAGGTCCTGCTATAGTACCAGTAGTTACTATAGTTGTTTTACTAGTACCACTAATTGACACTCCGGCTCTTCCACCTACGCCACCTGGATTAGAGGCACTTGTTCCTGTTCCGCCTACTGTTCCGCGAGCACCACCTGCACCACCGCCACCCGCACCTGCTCCAGCAGTAGATACTGTACCATTATTAGCACCACTACCATACCCAGCACCACCGCCACCTTGACCTCCAGTAGGGCCACCACCACCACCACCACCGCCACCACCACCGGCAATGATATTGTTGTTTACTAATTTAGTTGGATACTCTACTCTTAGTGCGATACCACCTACGCCACCTGGGCGTCCTGGTATTGATGTTGTTCTTGTTGTTTGTCCTTTACTAGTATTATATACTGGGTTACCTTTACTATCATATTCTATTCCACCAGTAGTAACATAACTACCACCAGTTCCACCATCACCACCTCGACCTTGTATAGTGCCCCCATTAATTAACCATACTGTGTCTCCAGAAGTTAAGCCATTAATTTTTAATGCTGGCGCACCAACTGCTGAACTACTAACTACTACAGCTGAATTAATTGTTAATGCAATATTTGATCTTCCGGGATAATAACTTGTTGCACTGAGGAAGTCACTTAATACATAATTATTTGTACTAGCCGCTATAGTTATATTGACCTGTACTGGTTGTGCTGGTAAACTAGCTGATCTTGTTGGAGTAATATTAACACCACTTTGTATTGGTTGCCATTCTCCATCTGTTTTGATCCAACCTGCAGTGATTGATTTCCAGACGCCACTAGCTTTAACCCAAGCATTAGTAACTTCTTTCCATGTACTGTCTTTTATAAAAGTTTGGAAACTCTTAGTGAATATTATAATTACTGATCCATCATATCCTGCATATGCTCTTCTACTTCCTGGATAAATGGCAAGATCTCGCCCACCCGGTAACGTGTTTGATCCTGCTATCAATGATGTACTAGCAACTAAAGAATTAGCATAATTTTGTCCGCCATACCCACCTCCAGGATTTCCGGTGCTAGCAACACTTATACCAGCGGCGCCACCTAGAGGATATCCAGCACCACCTCCACCACCAGTAGCCCATGATGATGCACTGTTCTGTCCTCTTGGAGTTGAATTTTTGTTTGTGTCAACACCACCTGCTTTACCTACAGTGCCAGTCTGCGTTCCACCACCGCCACCAGCTCCGCCGCCACCTGCGGCTACAATCATAGGTATTCCGTCTACTAGCAGAGCACTTGCTCCACCACCGCCACCACCTGTGCCGTTACGCCCACTGTTGTATGTACTACTTGCAGTTCCATTACCACCCGTTAAACTTAGTAAAGGATTAGTTCCGTCACCACCTCGTGCAGTTGAACCTATGCCCCCTGGGCCGTTTTGTCCTTTTGTTCCTACAGAAACAGTTATAACATCACCTGTTGCTATAGTAACTATTCCTTGTGCGAAGCCACCTCCACCACCAGCACGTCCATTATTACCAGAATTACTAGCACCAGCTCCACCACCAGCTCCCCATGCATATACTAGAAGTTGATTACTGAATCCTTCCGGAATAGTTACAGTATGACTACCTGGTGTTAGGTATTGGAATAAGACTTGTGATGTTGCCATTAATTATCTTCCTTTGCTTCTACAGGAATTAATTGAGTTGTCTCTGATTTTTCTTTGGATTTGTGTGTCCACTCAATTGGATCAAAAAATTCTCTTAGTAACATATTGATACTCTCATAATGCCTTTAATATAAATTATATTTATCACCTTTACAACACTTGACCTTTTTCTTTAATGGTGCTATAATACTACTTTTACATTAACTTAAGGTATAATAATATGAAAAATCTAAGTGAAAAATTAAATGACATGATAGCAGATCCGTTTGATGGACCGTTTGAAGGTGAAGATTTTTGGGTTGACAGTGACGGTGTTATACAAGTTAGTGATAATAATGTAAGATTAGCTGGAATAATCATGCGTAAAGTAAATCAAAGTGGTGATTTTGATAAACCTTTAATTAAATTAGCCACAGCAGGAGATAGTATACAGCTAGCATTTGACACTCTTGGTGATACTACACCGATTTATTCAGCAAAGATTGGATTTAAAGGTGATATGTTAGCAGAAATACGTCAAAGTGAAAAAAATGAGTACCTGTTGTATATAAACGGAAAACGTAACGTTAAAGTATATAGTAGTCTAGCTAAAGTAAAGAGAGTAATTAATAAGTTAGATACTGAAATGCAGTTAGCTGGTATTGAACCCGAACCGCTAGACGACTAACCTTTTTGTTGTAGCTGTTTTGCTCGTTGGATTATTGGTTTCATTTGATTGGCCAAATCTGGATTCTCAGCCGCAGTCTTAATAACATCCATCATAGGTTCTAAGGCCTTCATATCTTGTTGATTAGTGGCTTTACCTTGACTGGCATCATCTATGGCTTTGGCCAATTGTCCTGGTTGTACTGTACTTCCAGTTGCTTGTTTTAAGGTGCTAGTAGCTTTTGCCACTTGATCTAATTTTTCTTGATCAGGCTTAGATCCATCAGTACCCACAGTTCCAGTAGTACCTACAGTACCAACAGTACCTTGTTGTTCATATTCTTTAATTGGCTTACTTAGATCAACAGGCTTAGTCTTTGGTCTTTCTGAGTGATGCGGTATTCTACTGTCACCTTTTGCAAAACTATCTCTAGTATCTTTGTTCTTAAACCAAGTATCTAGTGTTTTACCAGCTTTACTTTCTTTGTTAATTAATAAATTCTCAGTACCTTTTTTACTTTTTGCTATAGTAATTAAATCATTTTTATCCAATGGACCAATGCCTTTAACTGCTTTGCGTGTTGGCATACCTAAATCAACCCATAGTTTAAATTCTTTATCACTTGGTGTTGTGTATGGAGACCAGTCCATGTCAACTTTCTTACCGTCTTTTACAGCGTAATGAAATATCTTACTAACATCATCATATTGTTCTATTTCTTGTTCGTACGTCCATCCATTGTTATCATCGTCTTTTATTATAGTGTATTGCTCTTTTGGTTTGTGTCCTCGTGTATGTCTTGCTCCTTCACGAGCTGGACGTTTGTCAAGAGTGTCTTTGAATTCTTTATACATTTCTTCTAAAACTTCTTCTAAAGTTTTAGGAGTTTTACCTTTAGCTAGATTTTTAAGTAGACTTTTAGTTTCTTTGTTCTTTTTGCTACCAACTAATTTATTTCCTGGCATTCCTTTGTCAGTTCCTTTCCAATAACCAGGAAATTTGGCTCCAGGACCGCTGTCTAATGATAGTGTTTCGTTTGTTTTACTTTCGGTGATAGGTTCAATTGAATCAAGTTTACCTAATATTTTTTTAAAATCCATTATTTTGGTCCTAAGTCTACATCAAATTTAGATGATGCACGCAGGAACCATGCATGTTTTGCAAAAGCATCCTGACGTCCAGCTATAAAGTCACTAAGTCCGTATTCTTTTCTCTCTTCAGATTCAACAAACAACGACTTCATGATTTCTTGCATTTTTTCTGCATCTACTAATAAATTATTAATCATTTGTTGTGGACTCAATATTAATACTTCGTCATCAATATTAGTTAGTGTACTAAATCTATATAAGCTAGCAGGTGTATATGATTTCAATTTACGTATGTTTTCAGCAAAGGCGTCTATAGTATCATATACTTCGTTGTAGATATCTTCAAACATATTATGATATTGATAAAAGTCTTCACCTTCTACGTTCCAATGAAAGTTTTGTGCTTTAATTGCAAATGCATACTGGCTAGCAAATGCTATTTTTATTTTGTTGGTAAACTTGTCCATTATTTCTTTTTAGCCTTTTTTGTTTCTCGTTTCATGAATACACTTCTACCAAAACCTGCACCACCACCCACTGATGTAGCAACGCCGCCTGCACTCGAAGCACCCGAACTAGCAGTTTCATCTAAACCAGCCCAAGTAGGATTTCCAACGTTATTAACTGTTCTATAAGTCATATGTTCGTGTACGGAATTTAAATGATCATTAGCAATAGTAAGTTTACTACTGACCCACCCAGGAAGTTCATCACCATCTTGAAACATTTTATATGTTTCCATAGCATTCTTAGCAATTTGTAACAGTTCTGCCTTGGCCATACTAGCTTCGTGATCGTCGTGTTCTTCGTTTAAAAATTGAGCTGATTTCATTATTGTGATTCCAGTTGTGTATCAATATATTTATCAACTCTAAAGTTTACTTGTAAGTTGTTAGGCTTTTGTATTAATCCTTCTCCGTTTATTATCTGAAAATTTTCAATATCAAATTTACTAGCATTGTTTACAATGGCGATTGGTTCTACACGCAGTACACAGTCTTGTGCTAGGTCAATATCAGCCCAAATATCTTCTTCAATATATACATTATTACCCCATATCCAATCACGCTCTACTATGAGATCTTGATTTACGTATACCCGATATTTTGGTAATTTTTTATAAGCAATAGAGGTAATTAACGAAAACATATATCTAAGAAATTTTGGGCTGGGTGTTTTATTATCATCAAAATCCGAATTACCCGGAATTACAGAAGGAGGTTTTCTTCTGTCTAAGAACCAATCAGATAATTCATTCCTAACTTCGAATCTTAGATTTGTTTTGGCCATGCTACTTCTTCATTAAGAATTTTGGTTTTCTACCTAGTCCAAGAGCTTTCATATTATCAGCGGGTGTATTCGGCCCAACATCTTGAGTCATTGACATTGAATATCTAGGATCCTTTGCCATTTTTTTATTAGTTGCAACTACTCCTACACCACCTGCTTCTGTAATATTCATACCTTTACGCACTGCTTTGTACAGTTGTGGTGCTAGTTTACCTGCTCCTGTTGCTTTTTCGAATTCTTCGAAGTTGCCTTCCTCAGCCGCCTTTCTTGCACCACTAGCACTTACTCCAGCTAATCCTTCAACACCATCTTCACGTTCGCCACTGGATACAAAATCAATATTCTTAAAATTGTAATAGTGTCGGTTAGCTTCATTGCCATTGTAATCTGTTAGCAATTCTTTAAATGCTTCTAATCTGTCAGAACCGGCTACGAATGTTACCGATCTATATCCTTTATTGTATAACCATTCTGCTACTTTCATGATAGTGTTTAGTTCTCTATCAGCTACAATATTTTTAGCATGTTGTGGAAACATAGCCGCCAAGAATTTTACCTTGGTATTGTAATCTAAAGGATTCTTTTTAGGATCTTGTGATTGCCCAGCGAATATGTAATAATCACCGCCCTGGGAGGCTTTTGCAACTGTATTTAACAGTTGTTCGTGACCAACAGTAGGTGGATTCATTCTTCCGAAACTAAAAGCGGCATGCTTGTTGTTTTCTACTGCTTCAAATAAGTTTGTTAATAACATAGTAATCTCTGGTGCTAGTGTTACTATATTTATCTTAAAGGTTTTCTAATAGCCACAGATAATATGGACAGTCAAACTCAATTATGTATGCTCCGTTCCATCCAAGATTAATACAATTATCTAAAGTATCAGTCATCTCACCATCTACTTCCACAGGAGTATCAACAACATATTTTGACAAAGTCCATTTAAGATTACCGATATCAATGTCGTCAATTACTATGCTTTCTATGTTTAACATCATGTCTCGACCAATACTGCCGTCTTCGAGAATTTCAGTATCGCCACCACCTTTATTCTCGAATCGTATCTTTAATTTGTGTGGACCGTCTTCTAACGGTCGTTGGAATGACACTGTGAATAGTTCTTCCGAATCTGTCTCTATAACTTTTCTTTCAATTTCTTCATCATCGATCCAAATTGAGTATTCAGGTACTGTTTTCCAGTACGTGCCACTCAATGTTAGATCAAAATTTAGTTTATCTGCTGACATTTACTTTGCTGGTTGCTGAGTTGGATCTTGCTGTGGTTGTTTACCAATCAGCACATCTAAATCTCCTGCAAATTCATAGTGTCCTGAGTGATTCAACAACACTTTACTGTGTGCGTATATCTCACCACCTAGTTTTGCCCAACGTCTACAGAACGTCCAATCTTCTGATAGATAGTGTCCAGCTTCGTCAATTTCAGTGTCGAAGATTGAATACATAAATGGTTCAAATTGTTTACCAAGACCTACATCATCTTTGTACTTACACTCTGGATGTGCTTCGCATAGCTTTTCGTATACTTCACGCTTGAACTGCATGAATCCTGTGCCCATGGTATCTACAGGAAAAATATCATTTTCAATTTGTGTACCTGGTTTGACGTTAATTACATATTGTATTGGTAGTGCTTTCTTAGGATAAAGTCCACCAATGACGTCTTTATTTGTAGCTAACATTGAAAAAATACTTTCTGGTTGGAAACGTATGTCAGCATCAATAAACATAAAGTGTGTTGCGGCCTTGTTAGTCATCATCTTAGCCATTAAGTTATTTCTAGCACGTGTTACAAGAGATTCGTTGACCATAGTATCTAATGACCATTGTAAGCCCATCTTGTTAGCCATTAATATGAACCTTAGGAAACTGGTAAAGCAGGGCTCTGTAATTTGGCCACCATAGCAAGGAATACCAAAATGTATATGCATTTTGCTCCAATCTGGTTGTTGTGGTTGTTGCAGTGGAACTGTTTCTGGTGCTCCCGGTCCTGCGTCAGCGTTTTCTGGTACAATTGGTGCCACCATTGGTGCTCCGGCATTTGGTTTAATGCGTTTTGATTTCTTAGATTTGGCCATTTTGAAACTCTCTCTTTAATTGAATTGATTGTGTGTTAAGTTAAGCTTTTTCTATCTCTACTAGAGATCCTGCACCTGCTAGCTCTTGTACTACAGCTTCTAAACTAGCAACAGTATCGTCATTGAGACTGGGCGTTACTTGGTCAGCGTCTTTAACTAATTTACTTACTTTGATAACTAATACTTCTTCATGTAATTTTGCCACAGTACTTTTTCCTAAATAATAATATACTCATATTATTTATCAATACCGTTATTGCTCTAAATATTATAGTACAATAAAGCCGTCTTTGTCAACAGTTTTATCTTCCAATAAATTATTAAGTTCTGGCGGTTGAACAGTAAACTTAATTTCTTCATCTTTCCACTCTATAGATACAATACTTCCAGGCTCTATAGCTTCGAATAGTATTTTTTTACTTAACGGAACTTTAATAAGTTCATTAATTTTACGTGACAGTGGTCTAGCACCCATAGTTGGATCAAAGCCAATGTCGGTTAGATGATCTACTATTGATTCACTAGGGCGTATACGTATTTCTTTTTCTTGTAGTAATACATTTAATTCTTGTAAGAATTTAACTACAATTTTCTTCATTGAAATCTTTTCAAGTTTTGCAAACTTAACTACTGCATCTAGTCTGTTACGGAACTCTGGTTTAAAGAATTTCTTAGCCGCTTCATCATCTGTGCCAGTCTTCTTAAGATCACGACCAAATCCAATAGCGTTTGTCTCTCCATCTGCAGAACCTAAGTTACTGGTTAATATCAATATAGCATTTCGGCAATCAGCTTTTTTACCATTTGATCCAGTTACACTACCTTCATCCATAATTTGTAACAATAAGTTTGAGATATCTGGGTGTGCTTTTTCAATTTCATCTAGTAAAATAATAGAATGTGGATTACGTTCAACTTCACTTATTAACAATCCGCCACCTAAATTACCATCTTCGTAACCAACATATCCAGGAGGCGCACCGATTAATTTTGCCATAGCATGCTTCTCTTGATATTCACTCATATCAAAACGTAGCAGTTTCATACTTAATGCATCACTAAGTAGTTTACAAAATTCTGTTTTACCAGTACCAGTTGGGCCAAGGAATAAGAAATTCCCCACAGGTTTATCATGTGCTTTCATTCCTGCTTTAGCAACATATATTTTTTCTAATACTTGATCAACGGCTGAATCCTGCCCGTACAAGTTATCTTTAATCGTCGCATCTAAATTAGTTAAGCTTTTGTTAGCTTTTTCAGTAAGTAGATTTTCTCTTGGAATCTTAGTTGCTTTTGATATAGTATCAACTATATCTGTTTTTTCTACTGTAAACTTTTCCTTAGCAATTTTAAGACGAGCACAACTCATATCAATTAAATCTATAGCTTTATCAGGAAGTTTCCTGTCGGGTTGATATCTCACTGATAAGTCAACTGAACTATCTATAGCTTCATCTGAGATCTTACCATTGTGGAATTTTTCAAAATGTGTCCTAAGCCCACGTAAGATATCTTTAGAAATATCTGCTGTTGGTTCGTCGATATTAAGTTTATAGAACCTACGCATTAATGCACGATCTTTTTCAAATGACTGTGTGTATTCTTCAAATGTTGTTGATGCAATAACTTTAATATTGCCTTTAGCTAAAGCCGGCTTCAGCATGTTAGCAAAGTCTACTGAACTTGACCCGCCACTACCAGCACCTTGCATTTGATGTGCTTCGTCGATGAATAGTATGGTATTACCTTTTTGGTTTAATGCGGCCAGTACATCTTTTAATTTCTCTTCAAACTCGCCTCGATATTTACTACCAGCAAGAAGACTACCAATTTCTAAATTATAGACAGTGTAAGGTATTAGATACTTAGGAACATCACCATCAACAATCTTATGTGCTAATCCTTCTGCGATCGCTGTCTTGCCTACACCTGGATCGCCTATCATTAATACATTGCTCTTTTGCCTCCGGGCAAGTACTTGTGCTATTTCTTCTAATTCAGTTGCTCTACCTATAACAGGGTCAATCTTACCTTCAGTTACTTGAGTGTTAAGATTAGTACAAAATTCTTCTAGTATTTTGTTGCTATAGTTAGATTTAACTTCTTTAGATTTCTTAGTGATACCATGTACTTTTGTATAGTATTCAACTAATTGGCGTCTATTGATACCCCATTTCAATAAGAAATATGCGGCATGACTATTAGTTTCTTGGCTTATACTTAGATATAGATCAATAGTTTCCATTTGCTCTCTAGCTGAAAACAAAACCTGAGTAAATGCACGATTAAACACTCTTTCTAAACTGTGTGTACGTTGCGGAATCATTGACGATTCTGTAAGCTCTTTAGAATTACTTTTCTTATCTTTTTTAGAGTCGATTGAGTTTTTATCTTCTGTTCTTTGTGAAGCTTCTGTTTGGTCAATGCTTTCTGGTGGTGGAACAATAGTAACTAAGTATTCCTGCTTACCGATATAATCATAAAGGTCACGCAATAGTTCTTCGATTTCAACACCGAAGGTTACGAGAGTTTTATTAAACTCTGGGTATTCAACTAGTGCTATCAACAGGTGCTCTAAAGTCACATATTGATGATTGTAATCTTTTGCAATCGTAGTTGCTGTATCAACTATTCTTTCAATTTCTGGATTTGAGTGTATCGACACTAATGCTCTCCTTGTACGCTTATAATAATACTTAGTGTGTGAATCATATGTTTCTAAGTATGTTTAATTGTTCGTCTGTTAGTATAGGAGTTTTAATATCAACTACTACTATTAAATCTCCTCTAACGGTGCTGTTCATTTGATATAGTCCTTGCCCTTGTAATCCAAATTTTGTATTATTTTGACAGCCCTTAGGAATCTTAATACTAAATTCTTTATCATCTATACCAGAAACAATTCTATCACATCCTGTCATCGCTTCTATAGAATTAATTTCTAATGGTGCTATTAAATTTATACCGCTAATTTCAAATCTTGCGTCTCGTATTAAACTTATTATAACATATAAATCTCCCCTAGTCAAAGATTCAAACATATTGTCGCCCATACCGGTATACTTGATAGTCGTGCCGTTGCTAACACCTAGTGGTATTTTTACATCTACATTAAATCTTTCGCCTTTAGTGGTTTGCACAGATATAGTCCTAGCATGCGGATTAAGTGTGTCGGCTAAGGTAACCTGAAGATTGACTCTGAGATCTTT
>Ga0098055_1001165_pt1 | contig 14467 bp, 14 predicted proteins | sample 17_taG_FD_75107 | JGI IMG/M metagenome (GOLD analysis project Ga0098055, IMG submission 75107) | Marine viral communities from the Subarctic Pacific Ocean - 17_ETSP_OMZ_AT15314 metaG | ecosystem: Environmental > Aquatic > Marine > Oceanic | place: Pacific Ocean | collected 2015-01-18 | reverse complement strand
TTAGTAGAGGCACTTTTATGTTTAGATTACCTCTTTTAAAAGCTCATTACGCTTTTCGTCTTTGTCAGCCGCAGGAATCTCGTGATGATCAAGAAGGCTTTCTACATACTCCTCGACCTTTGCCTCGCCTCGCTCTTCGGCATCGTATTTATTTTGAGCCTGGAAGGCTTCAATTTCATCTGGTCGATCAAGATAATCCTGTGCTTTATCGTCCTTGTTTTTTCCGTAATCTTTTGTATGCTGCATAGCATGAACGAGTTCATGAATAACATACCTCATTCTAATCACCGGAGGTTTGTTTAATAATTTTCGACTCAAAATAATACTTCCATCGGATGTTTTTGCCGCAACATCTAATTCTTCAAATGAAATGGGGACGGAGGCCAAAAACCAAGTACCAAATCCCTTTTCTTTACAAATCTCTTTTGCAATTTCATCATTTATAAGCGAGGTACGGATCTCTGACAATATCCGCATCTGCTTCATGAGTTTATTTTCATCTGTTTGTTCTTTTGCAAAAATAGTAAACATATTTATTCTTTCTCGAAAAGATCCTCTAAGTTTTCTGATTCAGCATTTATCGCCAAACCGGCAAGAAATGAAGTTTGCTTTAGAGAAGATATTCTCTCTTCAGCACGTTTTATTAAATTTTCAAGTCCTAAGATTTCAAAGTCAATTTCAGTAGGGCTTATTGGTTTAAAAAATCCGCAGTATTTCAATTCGCAATTTTGTGGCTCTCTCATATTAAATCCTTGTTCATCATATTATGAAATGATATTAATATTTATACTTATCGCCTCTTCTTTGAAGCCATTTTTATTAAGCCATTTTGAAAGGCTGGCGAGCTTTTTATCTGCAGCTCCTTGTGTCAAAGAAAGGTTTTCTCTACTATTAAATGATACGCCTCGATTTCAGGTGTCGTAATCTTACGAAACTTGGCGCTCCACTCGACAAATTGGTGAATGTTCCGTATCCCTGCGGTCCGGGGCGAATAGAATTCTTAATAAACTTTAGCCTCTCGCGATAAGAAGTCATAAAGGTTTGATAGTTGGTTGCTAAAAAATCGCCCAACGTGGGAGGCTGGTATGAGATACCTCCATCACTGATGGTGAAATCTCTGCCCTTTTCCACCAGTGCCTGCGAAGATAGGGCTAAAATTAACGCCCCCTCTACTATAGCATGAGAGAATGTCTTATAAATTATCTGCTCTCCAAAGGAAAATGAAGTGAAAAAAGGAATCATATTAAATTCTGACAAAGATGACGCTAAGAAGCAGGCCAAGATTTCATCGGAAAATACATTACAATCCTCCATGACCATTGCACCGTAACCATCAAGAATAAATGCTCCGAACTGATCTCTAGACGGCTTTTTGCCATCAGACTGAAGTCTTGCTTTTAGATACTTAAGCAACACATTTAGCCCCGTTAGCTCTGCGTCGGAAAAGTCGAAGTCTACATCATCGCCTAGCGCTATTGCCATAGCATATCTCCTTATGATTTTGAATACAGAATTTTCTTTAGCGATCTAATTTTGTTATCATACTCACAAAACTCGCTACCAAAGAACTCTATAGATAAGGACTCAGCTTCTTCATCCGAGTCTTCTAAAATAAACTGAAATCTTCCAGACTCCAATCTTTTGGCGCTAAGAAGCCTTAAGCCTTTGAGGGTTAAGTAAGCTGCAAGAGCCAAGTCTGGTGTTTCATACTGTGTCATTATCATTCCCCTTCTAAAAGTTGACTATAAAGTAGTAGAATAAATCATTATCTATTTTTTTGCTTCTCTAAATATTTTCGGTGAGAAGAGCATAGTGTAGAATTTTTTGGAGCCTGTCGCTTGCACCTATTTCCATCTTTTTTTTCAAATTCACATTGAATAAAGTTAAAGGGCGTGATGCTTTTCGCCTCACTATTGCTACTAGTTTTTAAATTTGACTTAAGCACTTCACTGTCTTCTTCCATTACTACTGGATCAGAAGGAGTTTTTAAGTCTGCATCTTCTAACATAATATAAGGCTCTGCATTAATCATCTCGGTATATTGCTCAGAAGACGGCCTCAGCTCGGCTAGATCATCTTCATAATCAAAAAATGTATCAAATTTTTCGTTGCCCTCTTCCTCTTGCATAGATACAGCACTAATCTCCCTTCTTGAGAACGTCTTGGCCTGGGCTCGATCTTTTAGTGGAGTAGCTTTTATTGTCTTTAGTCTAGACTGAAGTCTTTTTGGAATCATAATATGTCTCTCTATATTGGGAATTATTAATAGCAGAGATTAAGCTAGTCTCAAAAGAAATAACCGGCAAGCTTATAGGCTGCCGGTTATTAGTGGTTTAGTAGATTAAAAGTTATTTATCCGTCATCATCCGTCTCAAACCACATTGCCGGCCTAGTATCAACTGGATTTTGTTTGCGATCTGTCCAATCAATATCTTCTCTGGTGGGCTCATAGTTTGGAGTAATCGGATCAACCCAGCCATCGGGTAGTTCATCAGAACCGTCATCATACAGTGATCTAAGTTCGCGATCCTCAATGCGCTCTATAGCGGTATATGCCGCCCCGTCACTAATATATTCTGGAAGATATCTTAGGAGCAGACTAATGGCGTTTTCCTCTCCGGTTGGATCAGCAGGATTATGAACCTCATTATAGTTATCAAGGCTTATTTTCTTTATGCTCTTCCAAACTGTTGGGAATGTTTGAATCCAGTCCATAGCAAGCTCAATATCCTTACTTCTTCCTGTGTAACTATCTAGACCTTTGTGGCCAGTCGCGTGGTCTGTAACGGGAACGTGCACATGATATTCGGCGTCTCCTCTTGGGTCTCTTTCCATATCACCAAGGTTAAGCGGAGTTTCATCCCACCTGAAATCACCAGCTACATCCGGGTCAAGGTCATTATCTGCCGCCATTTTTCGAATAATATTATCCAAAGTATCAGCTTCTTTCAAAAACCCCTTGGCGTCTAGACTATTTGCAATCTTAACAAGTTCTTTTTATCATTTTAGTCTCCAGTGAAAAGCTCAATAGTTATCAGAACATTAATAGGAAATTCCTATTTTTAAAACAAAAAGGCCCCAGAGTTTCCCCTGGGGCCTTTTTAACTTCTTAGTTTAAGAGGTTAGGCTTAAACGATACCAGTTGCAACGCCTCGGGGGTTAACAATCCCGATCCCGATGATTTCATTCACGACCCAGCCAAGCTTCAGCTGCTTCGGCTCGTCAGCAGGTAGTACCTCAATGTCCTGACGGACAGGCATCACACCAACGAACTCTGGATCAGCGCAGGCGAATCCACGACCTGCCGGGACAACCTTTGACACAATGATGTCGGCGCCAAAGACATGACCATAAAGACCAGTCTGTAGCAACTCACGCTGGGTGACGGGGTCAACCTGTGAGTTAGTGTTTCCGGCAGATTCCCAAGTGAGAATGTCCGTAAACTCATTGATGTTTAGGAAGTACTTGGAAGTTACCAAGTCCCAACGGTCAATCTGACGCTTAAGATTGACGAGACCGTCTTTCTCAAGTGTTGCGCCAGAGGGGGATAGGTCCACAGCCGTGTTCTCACCACCCTGCGTGGAGTCACCAGCAAACTCAAGCGCGGCGAATACGTTAGCATCCTCCTGAGCCTGGATTTCCTGACGAGCCTTCTGCTGGGCACGATCAATCACGTTGAACCGGCGTCTCTTGACTTCCGCGATGCGAACGGTCGGGTTTGAGACTACCTCAAACTCGGGCACGTTGACACGGTCACCGAATACGCGCGACTCAGGAGCTGTACCGTTACTTGACACGACTACAGCAGCCACATCGATATCACGGTCATAAACTGCGAGAGCACCCTGGGGGAGTGGATCGACTACTAGAGTCTTACGTGCCACACCCTGATAATCAAGGTTGCGACGAATCGGATTCGCCATCGCCTGACCAAGAGCAATCTTGCCTTCCTGCGTCATTAGAGCCTGCTTAATCATCTCATCTCTCTGACCATCATTTAGGCTAGGTGCTGCCACCTGAGCGTTACTTGACGGCTGAAGATCTTCGATAATAGAAGCATACTTAACAATCTGTCCTAGAGCTTCCTGTACGTTAGAAGCATTAATTTCACCAAGTGTATTGAATAAATTTGTCATTTTATGCTCCTAATTTATCGCGGGTCTAGTAAGTAAAGGGCAGAGGCTTCGATAGCCTTCGCAATACCTACTGCAGTATTGGTGGTAGAGACAAGTGACGTATCTGTCAAGTGTCCAACGAAAATAGCGACAGGCTGACCACCAAGAGCGTTCGTGCCTAAGAGGCCGGCAGCGTCCGCGTGAATCGGAGAGTTTACAGGCTGGAGAGCGCCACCCATTCCGCTTAGCGGTGCGGCAGAGTCAGTAGCTGCAGCGCCGTCAACAGCATAGAGTCCAGACTGTGACCACACAGTCACCTTGCCAGAAGCTCGTTCTGTGGTGGGACCAACTACAACCGCGCCATTAATAACGGTTGCACGACCAGCGTTTGAGCCGATAGTGCGGCCAAACATCGTTCCGTATCCAGTAGAGCCTTCGTCAGCGAGACCGGACATGCTACCTGCAGTTCGCGTACCGACGTCAAACTTAACGCTTGCACGGTTTCCTGCGAGGTCGGCACCAACAAAGGGGCCTACATCAGCAACGTCTGCAGCATAACCTTCTGCGCCGACAGCAGTTGAATTCAGCTCAACGTGCTCTCCGCCTTCAAGTGTGCCCAGAGTATCATCCTCAAGATCGAACATGCCTAGCGGCCGTAATCCGGGATTTAGTAATTTAAGAGCCATTTTAATATCTCCATTAAAATATTTTACTTATAAATATAAACGAAATTGTTTATACTCGTCTAGGTTATTTAAGTCCTTTTTTCTCTAACACATTACGCACCCAAGCGTAATTTGATCTGTAATTTCCAGTCGGAGTGCTCATCGCCACTCCTTGGCTTTTTTCGCTCTGCTCTAACCCGTTTTCTGCGAGGCCACCATCACCAATTGAGTCTAAGACTACTATCGCTTTTGGATGAGCTTCTTGGGTTGTTTCAGAACCAGAACCATCTGTTATGTTATAAAGAGAACTAAAATCTGTTTTGGGTTTTTCCGACTTTTCATCATACAGTCTACCTAGACCTGCAAAATATTCTCGGATCGATTTGTCACCACTACTGAGATCCTTAACGGCATCCTTGTAGTAGGACTTTGATGTCTCATCTGCTTCTTTGAACAGAGTTACATCAGTATTTTGATGATTATTAGTAGAAATAGACTTATCTAATGATATTTTGTTTAAAATGTCTAATTTACTTAATCTATTTGATTTATCTGAAGCAGTCATTCTTCTTCCTGGCCTCCTCTCTCTTCTTTCCGCAGGAGAGATTCTTTCAGCCTTTCTTCCGAGGAATCCTCTTCTCGGGAATGGTTTAAATGCTCTGCCCATTATGTATTTTGAAGCACGAGTTTCGCCAAGTGGCGTTGCATAAAACCCATACTGATAAATTGCCTGCACGGTTTTGTTGAGCGCAATCTGTGGAGAAGAAGCTTTACTTCTCTCATAATCCAAGACTTTGCTTCCAGCTCTTCCGTTAATTGAATTTAGAATTGCCTGAGTTTCTGGGTGTGTCGGGACAAGAACTCTCTCATCTGGGCTTCTTAATCTTCCGGAGTCAAAAAATGCAAAACTAAGACCATCTATTGGATCGGGGAAAATCATAAGATTGCTATACCGAGAATTACTTAAGGCGTCAGCCAAACCCGCTGTATCTCCAGACTTTAAGTATTCCTTTATAGCCTCTTCTGTAGAAATCTTTTCTTCAACAGGAGCGCCAATAGTGCCGCGAGCACCCGGCGTCTCTGACCTCTTAGAGTCGTCATCTTTGGTCATGTGTTTATAACCAAGATATGTAGCTCCAAGAAGAGCTGTAGAGCCTATAGTTTTTGCTACGTTCCAAGCAAAACCGGCTTTAATATACTTGCTGAGTTTTCCAAACCTTGTTTTGCCTTCTTCTGCATTTTTTGCAGCCTTAACAAGTGATTCTTTGGTATCGGCAAGATGCTTCGCCTGTTCTGCGGAGAGTTCAACTCCATCTAAACTTTTTTCAACTTCAACAACTTTATCCGCAGCAGTGTCTAACGCTTCAGCTGTTTTCTTATCAACAGCTTCTTTGCTGGCATCAAATATTTTAATTCCATCAGCAGGGGCATCGGCGGGAAGGGCTTTTGCCACATCATCTCCACGCTTTAAAACAGATACACTTTCTGATACACCATTTGCTAACTCTTCTGCTGCATCAGCCAAAGGCTTTAGATTAGGCTCTCCAGTTTTAGCACTAGCTATTGCGGTATCAGCCGCAGAAATAACTGCCACTTCTGATTTTATAAGCTTATTTCCTACGGCAGGAAGGCTCTCGGTAACTATGCTAGAAAGTATCTTTAACTCCGGTGCGCCTCGGGCCATTCCAGCAAGCCCTGGGTCGGGAGGATTGTGACCAATATTATCCACTCCTCGTTTAAAACTAGCATATTCAGACTTTGCAGCATCAATATGCTTTATTGAATCTTCTAATACCTCAGGTCCATCCTTCATAGATTTGTGAACAAGCGCAACAAGATCCTCGTTACCCTCTCTGGTTGCCTTTCTCAAAAAAGAAACTAGCCTGTCCCCATCTCCCTTCGCAAGAATCTCCCCAAGCTCATCTACATTAGACTTTCCAAATAACTCTATTAAATGCGTAGCCTTTTCAAGATTTAGAGATCTAAATTTACCAGCAACTCTCGCCACATCAAACATGTCTCGTACAGCGGTAGCCAAACTGGCCTTCTTGTTGAAACGACTAATCGTTTCAAAATAAGAATCGAGAGATGAGCGATTAGATACTTTGTTTATTCGCATACTACTTCCTGCTCCAAGATTTCATCAATAGTGCGCTCGATCTTGTAAGCTAGCTTTATATCATTTTTACTAATAGCCTCTTGGGCTAAAATACGAAGCTCTGCGACAACCTCTAGAGTTGCGTCATCCGCCTCATCTTCTTCTTTATCTTCTTCAGGATCTTCTGCAAGATTACTTAGAGCTTCCGTAGTCTTTTTTGCCTGATCTTCTATGGCCTTTAGGCTCTCTACAGCTTCTTGCGCGGCGATTTTTTCAGTCAAAATACCGGCACGCTTAACCGTATCGATAATTCGTGCTTCTAATTCCTTGAAAACCTCACTATCATTAAAGTTAGCTAGGTCTTCTTTGCTCCAATAATTTTGCATAATCTACTCCAAAGTATTTGTCAATAAAATTTAAATAATTAGTAGTTTAACTTTAAAGTAACAGGAACTCTAATGTACCAATTGAGGAAGAGGGAGGGCCAGTACATAGGGCCACACCCGGATGATTGTCTGTCGGTTGAGCGGATGTCAACTTCCCATCTAAACCTATATAGAGGGTTATATTTAGAGGATAAGCTTGAGTTGTATCAAACTGATCAGTAGCATATATTCCTCTCTGATAGTGTATCGTGATTCTTCCACTGCCAACCGTGGTATCATCTCCTGGCTTTCCAGCTATTCTGTAAATATAATTTACAACAATCCTAAAGCTGTCATTGGTTCCATTGCCTGTTGAGTCAAAATTCAATTCAGTTCCAGAGGGAATCGTAATAACTCCATTTACAGAGTTTAAAACAATTGAAACAGTTGAGGTAAAGCTATTCTCTATAATATTTGGAAACTCAAGCACTCCGGTAACGTCTACCGTGCTTACCCTTTTTCCGTTTCCATCAAGTACTGAGCCTTGGGCGTCAACCAGAACAATCTCATCTATCTGGGGTCGTGTAAAAGCAGAAGTCCTAACATCATCTATAATTCCAAGTGGAGCTGTGCCATCACTTATACTGGCAACTATATCATTTCCTATCAAACCAAGTTGTGCGAACATTCCAGGCTCAAACTCTGCTGTTGGATCAACAGACAGACTCATAGGTAAGGCATTTCCACTGTGAATAACTTTTAACAATTTAACTCTCCACAAAAAAGGGAGGAGATGACTCTCCTCCCTTTAATTTTACTATTAATAGGAAATTTCTTTAAGAAATTTTGTTCAAGGTAGCAAGAACCATATCTGCTGCAAACTGATCTCCAGACTCGCTTAATTCTTTTGCGATTTTATTCAAGGTATTAGTCACATCTTTATTTTTGCTGGCCTCTTTCTTAAAGTCTCCAATTATACTTCTAGCAGTAGCTTCTACTACGTCAGAGGCAAAGGCCTCTCCTTTCGTTTTTAGATCTGCGGAAATCTTTCGAAGACCTGTAACGATATACTTTGTTTTAGCTGTTAACACCGGATTAAAACCAGCATAAGAGTCCATATCGGCAATATCATCATCAATTAAGTCAGAAGCATAATTTTCACCAGATCCCTCCGGATCTCCTTCTAAAATCATATCTTTTAATTCCGAATCTAAACTTAACTCTGCACCCTGGGGCTCCTCACCTAAAGAAGCTGTCTTTACGACCTCTTCTACGGGTGGGGCGGGCGCTGCAGTTGCAGCGCCCCCCATTAGCCCAGCAAATTCTTGAGCGATATTATCTCCATTATTTTTTAGGCTATACATTGTTTACCCCTATTCGTCCCAGAGAGATGAAAGTGAATCAGCAGACATTAGTCTCTGCTCATTCGAAACATTTTCTTCATTTTTAACACCAATGCTTATTCCACCAAGATCTGTGGCAATTTTCATTGTTCCAACAGGGCGCGCATTTCCGATACTTCTCTTGAACGCTTCAAAAGCATTATTATCGAAAGACATAATCTCATCAACCTGTCGATCTAGAGATGCCTTAGAAGCCGGCAGCAGACCCTTGGACTGCATTTCGAGGCCAACATCATACGCTCTACGGAGCTTGACTCTAAATGCCTCTCTGTCTTCGTTGGCACGCTTCTCCTGCATCTTCTCTGCGAGAGCAGCCTTGAGCGCAGAAGCTTTATCTTCAGCGACAGTATTCCATCCGCCTTCAGCAAGATCTTCTTCCGCAACCGGATCAGCAGCTTCGTCTTCAATCGGATCAGCAGCACAGGCTTCCTCTTCGACCTCATCAGCAGCTTCGTTCATAATCGTATCGGCAGCAAGAGCCTCTCCAGCAACCTCGTCTACGCCCTCGGCTTCTTTTTTGAGCTTATCAGATGACAATCTCTTTTCAGCCTGCTTTAGAATCGCCTCTCTGCGGTCTCTTCGTAACTGCATAGCCTCAGAAACTAGCTCTTCCATTTCTTCCGGAGCATCATCTGCGTCATTAGTTAGTCCGCCAGGCTGCTGGATATCTATTGGCTCAGCAATCTGATCCATCGCCATATCTTCTTTCGGCTCATCTTCGGCCATATCCATAGCGAATCGAACCATAGCTCTTGCTTCACCAGTTGCTCTATCAGCATCCTTGACTGCAGCGCTTGCCAGCTTTTTAAACTCAACCTTCTGAGCTGCGGATAGTTTTCCGATATTATCAAAAGTCTCTGCGACCATTGATAGCTCATCAGCAGAACCGTCTAGGCGCTCAAATGCAACCTTTAGATTCTTAAGAATCTTTGAAGACAAAGCAGTCATCTCTGCCATCTCTGCGTCTAGCTCTTCGCCCTCGCCTTCGGCGCCAGTAAACACGTTTACGTCTACATCTGCGCTTCGGCCGTCCTCAAGCTCTCCAACGAGATCTCTGACCTCATCAATTAGCTGCTCCATCTCTGCTAGTCTATTATCGACCGCAGTTCCGGGCTCTTCAGGCTCATCATCCATCGGAAGCGGCTCTTCCATCGGAAGCGGCTCTTCCATCGGAAGCTCTGGCTCTAACTCGCCAGTAGGCATATCCATAGGAGCGCCTTCTAGCTCGGCAGGTAGCTCCTGGGCAGACTTTAGAATGCCAGCCACATGAGTCAGACCTGATGTACGAATCTGAGAGCAAACCTCTTTTCCATAGTCGCGGCTCTTTAGCCACTCCCAGTTGCTCTCTAGCTCGGGACCGAAAATCTCTCGACCAGTAGCCGCGATCACTCTCTTGTCACCAGCAAAAACCTCTAAAAGACTTGCTTCTTTATCTACAGTTCCGTTTAGGGCTCTGCTTACAGAGAACTTAGTGCTCAGACCGGGACCCTCATAAGCGGCTCTGCACTGCTTGGCTTTCACCTCTGCATCACCAGGGAATGAACCCGTATCGCCACCCATATTTCCGTCCTGCTTCATCTGCTTGTCTTCATTGAAGGTATAGGGCTCATTCTTGTAGGTATTCGGCTCTACGCCTTCGGCACCACCCTGCATATAAGCTAGTCGCTTCATTCTTCGCTCTTCAAGCTCTGCTCGGCTGAGCTTCTCTTTGGTTTCTTTATCGCCAGGAACCATTCCAGTGTCTCCACCTAGGTTTCCATCCTGCTTCATCTGCTTATCTTCATTAAAGGTATAAGCTTCGTCTTTGTATGTGTTCGGCTCTACGCCTTCTGAGCCACCCTGGTGGTAAGCAATCTTACGGCGTAGCTCAGCTCTCTTTCTTAATCGTGACTCATTCATAATATCCTCCATAATTGAATTAATTGAAAAGTCGTTAACAAAATCGCCGCTACTGCCAGTATTGGCCGTTTTAACTTTTTGATTTTGCTCACTGCTCGCTATCGAAACAGAGGCATCACCGCCGCCGCCCTGAAAGCCTAAAATATCGTCTTCATCTCCGGCAAAGTCGGGAAGGTTCCCGTTATCTCCACCGCCGTTAAGGTTCACTCTTGATGTCGCAGAGCTAAACTCCTGAACATCTCCCGGCCCCTCTTCATCTGAACTTTTTTGTGTTGTAAATCTCTCTGTTTTCTCTGTCGATAGATCTGGTCTAAAGTTTTCGTCAAGTTTGCCAACAAGCATTTCGACTACGTTCTTCACTTCTTTACTAACCTTAGGATCCTTGAGGAGACTGGCCGCTTCAGGAAGAATCTTTAATGCTTCTGCAATATTTCTTACCTCTTCCGCACTTTCGGGAGATGCATTCTTTAAGAGGCCATTATTTTTCAAGAAGCTTCTTACTATACTATCTCTATCATCTATAGAGCAACTGTTGTCGCCACATGCCGTCTTCATTATACCGTCTAAATGCTCAGCCTGCTTAAGACTTAGCTTTCCGAGCATCTCTGAAACGTTATCTACTCCATAATTTGTAAAATCTCTCTTATATTCTTGGAGAGATGCGATACACTTGAGAAGAATGGCTCCAGGCTCAGCGGGCTGTACTACCAAACTATATTCGATTGGCTTAAGTCCAACATTGACTTCGCCGTGTGCAGCCCGACTGGTAATGCACTTGCAATATTCGTTTTGATTTGTAGCTGGATTCTGGCAATCTGAGCAGATTGATGTCTCTACCGCAGTGCCCATCGATCCATATCGAACCATTCCAGTCTGAACCTTCCTGGCGAGATCGGGGTAGTTGACTTTATCAAGAGCACAAAGTCCAACTACTTGCTTGAATTTTTCGTCGTAGTGTGTGTCTAGAATGATTCCGCGAATTCCGTCTACAGAGCTTGATTCGTGATCCCTACAGAGGGGGAGACCTATCCATTTCGCGGTTGCCTCTTTTAGCTCAGATTCTGGGAAGATATCTTTATTGTTATTTCTATGTGGAAGAACATTTCCATGCCACTTCCATTTTTCATCATAGAATCCCCAGGCATCTTCTGAGCCTACTTTCTTTATATTGCCATTATCATCTATTAAAGATGATTCTGCGGCTTTTAAGAAAATAATGGAGAAATATAAAAAGTCATCTGACTTTGGTGCGATATTACGAAGGCTCTTTGCCAATTTCGTAAATCGCTTTATAATAAGGGGATTCGCACATACAGCAGCGTGTGTGTGCGTCTCTATATCATAATTATCTGGAGAAAAACATATCTTTTTTATCATAAAAACCCTTATAAGAATTGATCAAGTATTTATATAAATATTAGTTTTATGACTTTTTGTGTAATTTTTTTTTGAATAACATACCTTTATTCTTCTTTATCATTATTTAAGTAAGTATTCAAAATGTCAATTCTTCTATTATCTACGTCCTTATTATCTTTATTTTTATATAAATTTATAGTTTCAACGCCATCTTCGAGTTCACTATCATACCCCTCCTTGGAGGTTTTAACTATGATTTTCTTTGTTTTATCACTAAATTTTATAAACATGTAAAGTCCTAATTGGATAATATAATCATACCCAAAATATTTTTTGTTATATACTCTCTTGCTCTATCTAAAATAGTTTTTAAATCCTCAAGAGCTATAACGGTAATTCCGGTGCTTGCTTCCAGATTTTGCACAAAATCCTCTGAATCAATAGTGCCAATCATATCAAAAACTACCTTGATAGAGTCAGAGAATGATTTTGAAGAACCAGCAATGCTGCTTATAATCTCTTCTGTTGTAGAGATATCCTGCACAGAGCTGAGAACCTTGATTCCTTCTCGAATATTGAGTAAGCAGCCCTTCGTCACCTTAGAGTTTCGCTTACAAGATTCACTATATTCGCCCTTGCTATTTTTGATAACATCTGGTCTGTCAATCAGCTGCTGATAAACCGCAGTATTCTTATTTAAATTTTCAATAAGATCTGAACAAGCCTCTTTTGCTCTGTCGAAATATCGCACGGCCTTTCTGGCGCTTTCTTTTATATGATCCGGAACCGGGGCTCCCGCAGCTTTAGATAAGGAATTTACCTTCAGGGCAATTCTATAATTGGGATAACGACACGCCAAAGCGTCAAGGCAGTTCTTGTCGTCAAATTCAGCCGGGACTCTTATGAAATCTGCTTTTACTGAAAACCTTTTGTCCCCAGTTATTTCTCTTATTTCTGCGTTTAAAAGCTCAGTCGCAAGTTTTTTGTTTAAGTTATCTTTATAAACAAATGAAATTTTATTTAAAATGCCACCTGAATCTTTATAAATTTGACGAAGATATGCGTCTCTAGTTCTGTCAGACACAGAATCTCGAACATATTCCCCAACATTGAGGCCGTATCCCCTGCTTATATTTCTATAGAAATTGTTCTCCAAAAGAACTTCTCTTGAGGTTCTCACAAAACCACTGCCAACAGAAAAGGTCTCTCCATAGAGTCCCCTGGCCACCTTGTGGTTTTCACTTGGGCTCTCACGTCTGTATAGCTTAATTTCTTTTGAATCAAAAATAAAATTTAAATCATAACAAATAACCGTATTCCTATTTGTATTATAATTTTTTGCGTTCTTAATAAGAGAAGATATGGATGATTCATTAGAATTTTTCAAATATAAGTTGAAATTATATAAGTTATAAAAAGATCCATCTGCATAAGAGGACTCTTTGTAGATGCACTTATCTAAGTCTATGGACTCCAATACTTTGGACTCTTTTTCGAATCTTTCAGATATCTGCTCTCCGTAGCTTAAGAACAACTTATCTCCAATCTTTGCTCCGATTGCGTTTACAGCTCCTGCCGCAAGTTCCAGCACAGTCTTGGTATTGGCTGAGCCGAAAACTTCTAATGATCCTGGCTCTATGCCCTTACAAAGCTTTACAATTGTATTATCGTTATTCAAAAAGGCTACGTCAATAGGGAATCCAACACTGCCCATGTGGAACATAGCATCTGTGGGCTTATCATATTTGAATATTAAACCACATTTATCAAGAAGACTTGAATAGGCCTGAAGACCAATCACTCTATCTTGGTAGGTGTCCGCAACATCGCATTCGAATGTTGAAAATTCTTTTTTTTCTAAATTATAATGCCTAATTACTGCGATCTTATCTAGATCATTTTTCTTTATTAAAAACTTTGAAATCTTATTTATATTCTTTTTAATAACTTTAAAGTTGCACTTTTTAATTATAGCCTCAAGATTAAAGTTATCTTGAGAAAGAATAAGCCCATATGATAAAGGCCTCATTTGTTCGTAAATATTCTTTAAAGAAATTTCCGCATTTTCTGCACTATCAAACGAAGACGAAGAATAGAATCCATCAAGCTTATACCTTGACCGATAAAACATGGGACTTCCCGCCTCAACATGAAATCCGGATAGATTTATGTCTTTAGTGGCCTTTTCTTGCAATGAAACTATATTGTGCTCTCTTTCCGCCAAGGCTTTTAGTTCAGGTTTAGGCACATGCCCTATGCTGAGCAGATTTGATCCGACTTTTAGCAAACTTATAAAATCATTTGCAAAAATATCTAAACCATCTTCCGTCTCTCCGACCTCCAGATCTGAAACCTCCAGATCTTCACCTGAATCCTGAAGAGTAGAAAACATGCCGGCAGTCGGGACCTCTGCGTCTGATTCATAGAACTTGTGGCCAACCATCGTTGAGTAGCCTTTAGATCCACCTTCGCCCACATCGATATCTCTATCGGAGTCTCCAGACGGATCCATAGCTCCCATTCCACTCTCGCTATCCCCCGTCCACGGCGTTGATAATTTTTT